>Ga0070658_10000869_pt1 | contig 25832 bp, 24 predicted proteins | sample KBSC13metaG_FD_64664 | JGI IMG/M metagenome (GOLD analysis project Ga0070658, IMG submission 64664) | Corn rhizosphere microbial communities from Kellogg Biological Station, Michigan, USA - KBS C1-3 metaG | ecosystem: Host-associated > Plants > Roots > Rhizosphere > Soil ... | reverse complement strand
GGTAATGAAAGAAAGTGGTAGCCAGCAGGAGCATCGTAACCTGGATACCCGCAAGGACACGGATGATGGTCTTATGTCCTTCCCTGATCATAATCCACTGAACCACCAGCGCGATGATCGCTATGGCTATAGACGCAATACCCACGGGATTTCCAAACAGCCAGGTCGCCAGTGGCACGTGATTATAGGAGGCCGCGATAAAAACAAGCGCGCCGGACGCCACGGCGGCCAAATTCATGGAGCGGGCCTTGACAATATAACGCCGGCGCTCCGCGGGCGTCAGGGTCTCACCGATCAGGAAAATCGCCGCCAGGTATCCGCAGATGCACACGGTAAAAAGTCCGACGGCAAGGGAAAATGCATTTAGCCAGGAAAATATATAGGCATCCAGAAAACCACGCGCATCGGGATCTATTTTTCCGGATACCGCGCTGGCGGCAATAATGCCTAGAAAAAAGGGCGTAATAAAACTGGAGTAGCGAAAAACCTTATTGTATACTACCTGCATATAGTCTTCCACGGCGTCATAGTGGCGGAACGCAAAGGCGGTTCCCCTCGCGATAATGCCCATCAGCATGATCAGTAAAGGAATATGCAGGTAGGTGGAAACGGTGGAATAAATTTCAGGGAATCCGGTAAAGAGGATGACGATCACAATGATCAGCCACATATGATTCGCCTCCCATATCGGACCGATTGTGCGCGACATGGTATCCGATGTCCTGTCTTTATTTCTGTCTGACGTAAACAGTTCAATAATGCCCGCGCCGAAATCTGCTCCGCCCAGCAGCAGGTAGAGTAGAATTGAAACCCATAAATAAGCCATTACCACGTAAACCATGTCATCGGGTTAAGACACATCATATAATACCGGCACCATCTTGATCTGCCTGTACAGCAGCCAGCCCACAAACAGCGCCAATGAAAAATAAACAGCCGAAAAAAGATAAAAAGTATACTGGATGCCGGGCATGGGGGTCACGGCGTCCCGGGTTTTCATAATGCCATAGAGTATCCAGGGTTGTCGCCCCACTTCCGTCACCGTCCATCCTGCTTCCACGGCTAAAAATCCGAACGGCGTGGTCACCACAAATAATTTCAGCAGCCACATTGTATTCACAAGGACCCTTCTTCTTATCAGTGTGTAAAAATAAAGCAGGCTCACGCCCAGCATAAACATGCCCAGTCCGACCATTACCTGGAAAGCAATATGCGTGATCACCACCGGCGGCTGATCTGCTGCTGTCCACTGATCCAGTCCTTTTATTTCCGTATTCGTATTGCCTCCCACCATGAAACTCAGCAGGCCCGGAATTTCCATTCCGTATTTTACTTCCTGCGACCGCGGATCAGGAATGCCACCGATCACCAGCGGTACATGCGTCCCTGTTTTAAACACACTTTCCAAAGCCGCAAGCTTGGCAGGCTGCCGGTGCGCAAGGTCTCTTGCCGAATGGTCCCCGCTGATGGGTTGCAATACAGCCGCCACACAGGCGAAGACCGCCGCAATACGAAATGATTTGGAATGAAAATCTATATTCTTTCTTTTCACGATCATCAGGGCATGAATGCCCGCTACCGCAAAGCCGGTCGCTGCAAAAGCGGCGAGACACATATGCAGGGCCTGTGAGAACCAGGCTGCATTGAACATTGCCTTTATGGGATCAATATTGGAATAGACTCCGTCTTTAAAATCAAACCCCGCCGGACTGTTCATCCAGGCATTGGCAGCCACCACCAGGATGCCGGATACCAGCCCGCTGACGCCCACCACCACGCCTGTGAACCAGTGAAACCATTTGTTGAACCTGTCCCACCCGTAAAGAAAAAAACCCAGTGCAATAGCCTCTATGAAAAAAGCGGTTCCTTCCAGGGAAAAGGGAAGACCGAATATCGGTCCCGCGTGCTTCATGAACGTGGGCCACAAAAGGCCGAGCTCAAAAGAAAGTACGGTACCCGACACGGCGCCCGTGGCAAAGAAAATAGCCACCCCCTTGCTCCAGGCTTTCGTAACATTCCGGAAAACGGGCTTCCCCGTCCGCAGGTAGTAAAAATGCGAAACCGCCATAAAGAAAGGCATCACCATGCCGATGCAGGAGAAGATAATATGAAAGGCCAGCGATAGCGCCATCTGCGACCGCGCCGCAATGAATTCGTTCATTCCCCGCAAAGGTAAGTGCTGGATCTTAGCGGACTACCGGTGTCCCTGTCTCTATCGGTAAATGGTAATCGTACCCTGACCGCTTCGCAGCAAATGAATATTATGATTAACTTCAACAGGATGTCTGCGGACACCTTGCAGGATCCTGTTATACGCCCGAATACTGATTCTTATAAAACACAGCCATATGAATAAAAGAATACCCCTGATGGTGGTCTTTTCTTTCCTTGCTTTCTGTACAAGAGCCCAAAAAGTTACCCTCACCGCAGATCAGATCAAAGCCCTGACGCCCGACTGGCACGGAGAGCGTTTTGCGGACGGCCGTCCAAAAGCCAGTGACCAGTTCCTCGTCAGGCTGAAAAATGTTTCGCTTGAAGAAGCCTGGGGTTACCTGAGAAACAAAGGTTACCAAAACCAATTTGAGGGCGACTGGATGATCATCCGGCCCGACTCGGTTATGACCGGTAGAGCGGTAACTGCGCAATACCTGCCGCTGAGGCCCGATTATGACAAGATCATAAAAGACCAGGGAAAAGCAGAAGGCCGTATCGGTTCAACCAACTCATGGCCGATTGATGTATTGGTGGACGGAGACATTTATGTAGCCGACAGCTACGGAAAAATGGCAGATGGTACGCTCATCGGCGACAACCTGGGAAATGCGATCTATGCAAAATCACACCGAGGCGTGGTATTTTATGGTTCGGTGAGAGATATTGAAGGACTGGAGGATATTACTGGATTCAATGGCTGGATAAAAGGATATGATCCTTCCTATATCCAGCAAATGATGCTGGGGAGCATCAATGCGCCGGTAAGGATTGGCAGGGCAACCGTTCTGCCAGGCGATGTTGTGCTCGCAAAAAAAGGAGGCATCGTTTTTATTCCTCCCCAGTTTCTCCAGGATCTCGTGCAGAATTCGGAATTCGTACAGTTGAGAGATGAATTCGGACATCTGCGCCTGCGTGAAGGAAAATATACACCGGGACAGATCGATCAGCAATGGTCTGACGAGATCAAAAAGGATTTTATACAGTGGCTGGATTCCAAAAAAAATCTTCCCATGTCAAGAAAGGAACTGGATGATTATATGAAAGACAGAAACTGGTAATGCAGGCCAGCAAAAAATTTATTTCAAACCTTTTCCCTCATTATTTTCAAAAATATTATCATGACTCCCTCCGAAAAATTCTTACATAAAATAGGGTTGAGAGATTCCGACAAAATAGAAGAACCGAACCCGGATGCCATCAAAGAAAACAGCCGGCGTGGATTCCTGAAAAAATCTGCGCTCGGCGGTATTACCCTGGGCGGGGCTTTCCTTTTTTCCCCGATTGAAGAACTGATCGCACAAAGCACACAAAAAGTCAGACGGTTCTCCGGCCCTTCCGATCTGCAGATAACCGACATGCGTTACTGCATCATACAAAATGTGGGACGAACCCCCATCATCCGCATCGATACCAACCAGGGCATCTATGGCCTGGGTGAAGTCAGGGATGGCGCGGACGAACGTTATGCACTGATGCTGAAAAGCCGGCTCCTCGGGCAAAATCCCTGCAATGTGGAAATGCTTTTTAAAACAATGAAACAGTTTGGCGGTCCTGCCCGCCAGGGTGGTGGTGTCAGCGGTGTGGAAATGGCACTCTGGGATCTTTGCGGGAAAGCCTATAATGTTCCGGCCTGGCAATTACTCGGTGGCCGCTATCGCGATAAAGTCAGGATGTATGCCGACACGCCCGAAGCGCCGACACTGGATGAATTCAAAATGAAAATAAAACACAGGCTGGAGGTGCAGGGAATGACCTGGCTTAAAATGGATATTTCCATAGGTGAAATAAAAGGCACGCCGGGTGCCCTGAACAACAGTAAATTCTGGGGTACGAACCTGGCACAGTGGAACGGGGGTTATATGGACTATGCAAATACCAAACATCCGTTTACAGCCATTCAGATCAATGAAAAAGGTCTCGATGAAATGGCCGGCATCATCAGTGAAGTGCGTTCAGTGGTCGGATATGAGATTCCGCTCTCGTCTGATCACTATGGCCATTTTGATCTGAACAATGCGATCCGCTTTGGGAAAAAAGTCGAGCCGTACCGCCTGGCCTGGCTGGAGGATATGGTGCCATGGGAATATCCCGAGCAGTACAAAACCATCTCCGATGCCATCGAGACGCCGGTACTTACGGGCGAGGATATTTATCTGTTGAGTGGATTTAAACCACTCATAGATATCCATGCGGTGGATATTATTCATCCCGACCTCGCAACAGCCGGCGGATTGATGGAAACAAAAAGAATTGGAGACTATGCCGAAGAACACGGCATTGCGATGGCGATGCATTTCGCGGGTACGCCGGTTTCATTTATGGCCAGTGTGCACTGCGCGGCAGCTACCCAGAATTTCCTGGCCCTTGAACATCATTCCCTCGACAGTGACTGGTGGGACAGCCTCGTGAAAACCACCGATGGCCGGAAATTATTTGAAAAAGGATTTGCCAATGTGCCCATGACGGCGCCCGGTCTCGGAATTGAACTGGTGGATGAAGAATGTAAGAAACACCTCATACCAACCGATAAATCTTATTTCGCTCCGACGCCCGACTGGAATGATAAACGCTCCCACGACAGGCCATGGAGTTAGGCCGCATCTGAATAGAAGCTAATTCGGCTCCTTCCAAACGGTCAAATTGTATCAAAGAAATACAATTCCTGTAGCAAAACCGAACAGGTGGCAATATCATTGATTGCTACAGCCCTGTATGACAATTACATGTATTCCGGCATGGGGTTGGTGATTCCTGTCGCTGAAACTTGTCTACATCAAAAACAGACTTCCATGATAAAAACCTATCTCAAAATCGCCTGGAGGAATCTTGTTAAAAACAGGATATCCACCTTTATCAATATCGGCGGACTTGCGGTGGGTATGGCCGTAGCCATGCTTATAGGTTTATGGATCTACGATGAATTGTCATTTAATAAATTTCATGAGAATTATGATCGCATCGCCCAGATAATGACCCGCGGAGTGGATGCAAAAAATGGCCCTTACGTCAATAACTCGGTCCAGTATCCATTGGCCACAGAACTTCAAACCACTTACAAAAATAATTTTGACCAGGTTATAAGGGCGTCCTGGGTACAGGATTATATTCTTTCTGAGAGAGATAAAAAGCTTTCCGCAAAAGGTCAGTTCGTGGATGCCGGCGCTCCTGAACTATTTTCTTTTAAAATGCTGGAAGGAACCTGGAATGGGCTCCGTGATCCATATTCCATCATGCTGTCAGCGTCTGTTGCCAAAGCACTTTTTGGAAACAGGGATCCATTGGATCAGATGGTTTTGATAAGTAACCATACCAGCGTAAAGGTAACCGGAGTTTATGAAGACTTCCCCGTGAATTCGCAATTAAACTTTGTAAAATTCTTTTCCCCATGGCCTCTTTGGGAAATTAAAAATGACTGGATAAAAAAATCCGCGAACAATTGGGATAATCATTTCCTGAAAATCTATGCTGTGATAAAACCAGGTTTAAATTTTGAATCTGTCTATAATAATATCAGGGACGCAGAACTTCAGAATATAAAAAAACTTGAAAACTCCAAGGATGCCGTAGCTAGAAATCCGAAAGTATTCCTGTTGCCAATGAAAGACTGGCGTTTACATCCTATTGACAGGGAAGCAGTCATCGATGATAAACCCGTCCGTATGGTATGGATGGTTGCTACAATCGGCGTGTTTGTATTGTTGCTTGCCTGTATCAATTTTGTGAATCTTAGTACAGCAAGATCTGAAAAACGGGCAAAAGAAGTGGGTATACGCAAAACGATAGGATCGATGAGGTGGCAATTAATGTATCAATTCTTCGCCGAATCTTTCCTGGTGGTCATTCTGTCATTCGTACTATCCTGTTTGCTGGCCAGCCTGTCCCTGCCCTGGTTCAACAATCTATCGGGAAAAGAGATGTTTCTTCCCTGGAACAATTTCTATTTCTGGCTGATAAGCGCCGGTTTTATTTTCATAACCGGAATATTGGCAGGCAGCTATCCGGCGTTTTACCTTTCTTCCTTCAAACCGGTAAGTGTTCTGAAAGGAACCTTACATTCAGGAAAACTGGCCGCCCTGCCTCGTAAAACCCTGGTGGTAGTGCAGTTCACGGTTTCTGTGGCACTGATCATCAGTACGATTGTCGTGTACCGGCAAATTCAATATGCAAAGGACAGGCCCGTGGGATATGATCGTGAAGGATTGATCATGCTGGACATGAGATCGGATGATTTCAATGGTAAATATGATTTGTTAAGAACCGAATTGTTAAGCACCGGTGTAGTGTCCAACATGTCGGAGTCAATGGGAAAACTGACTGAAGTGGTTTCGGGTAACAATGGATTTGACTGGAAAGGGAAAGATCCAAATAAAGGTGAGAGCTTTGGAACCCTTGCCGTAACTCATGAACATGGAAAAACCGTGGGCTGGCAATTTATTGATGGTCGTGATTTCTCAAGGGCATATGCCGGAGATTCATCAGGCGTAGTACTCAACGAATCGGCTGCAAAATATATGGAACTTCAGCATCCTGTTGGAGAAACCATTACCTGGAAATGGAACAACAATAAACCGGTGCCATATATTGTTTTGGGAGTGATCAAAGATATGGTCATGCGTTCTCCCTACGAACCCGTTGAACCAACCATGTTTTTTATAAAGCCGCTCAATGGCGGAGTAAGCTGCATTAATATACGGGTCAAATCAGGCGTATTTATGAATAATGCCCTTCCGAAGATCGAAACTGTATTTAAAAAACTTATTCCTTCCGTTCCATTCGACTACCAGTTTGTTGATGAAGATTATGCATCAAAATTCGCAGCCGAGGAACGTATTGGAAAACTGGCGGGTTTCTTTACCATCCTGGCCGTATTTATTTCCTGCCTTGGTCTTTTTGGTTTGGCATCTTTTGTGGCAGAGCAACGCGCAAAAGAAGTGAGTATCAGAAAAGTACTGGGTGCTTCCATCTTCAGTTCATGGCGTCTTTTATCAAAAGAATTTATTGTGCTGGTCGTCATTTCCTTACTCATTGCCGTTCCTCTATCATATTATTTCATGCATAACTGGCTGCGGGATTACCAGTATCGCGCAGCATTATCCTGGTGGATTTTTGCCCTGGCATGCGCAGCGGCGTTGCTGATTACATTGTTGACGGTGAGTTTCCAGGCAATAAAAACAGCCATGGCCAATCCGGTGAAGTCGCTTCGCAGCGAGTAGCGGCCTCTGGCCCGTTTCCAAAATATACGTTTCCAAAATATATTTTATAACCTGATAGGGGTATTCCCAGGCCCGATTGTCTCCATTGAGAGATCCGCTGACCGGCTCAGCGGGTTATAAAAAATACGAAATTCTCTTAACCAACAACGATGGCGCGTGGATCCAAAGGGGTCGCGGTAAAGGAACTACCTTTAAAACTGTTTTGAAAGGGCACATGGAATGGAGCAATAACAGGGTTGCCGCAGGACCTGAAAAGGAATCTGAACAGTTTGAACAGGTTTTTAAAACGCAGTTTAAGGGCCTGCACAGCTATGCCTATACGATCCTCCACAATGTGTCAGAGGCAGAAGAAATTGTCCAGGTAGTCTTTTATAAACTCTGGGAAAAGAGGTCGGAGATCGATATTCACAGCTCAGTGAAAGCATACCTGTACCGGTCTGTCCATAATGAATGTCTTAACCATCTCAAACATCAAAAGGTAAAAACGGAACATAAAAGGTATGCCATGCAGGCGCAAAAAGGCCATACGGAGGAGAGTCATTCTGCTGACCGGCTCAGCAGCAGGGACCTGGAAGAAAAAATCCGGCAGGCCCTGAATGAACTTCCGGAGCAGTGCCGTACCATTTTCCAGCTCAGCCGCTTCGAATCAATGAAATACCAGGAAATTGCCGGGCAACTGGGCCTGTCAGTTAAAACCGTTGAGAACCAGATGGGAAAGGCCTTAAAACGTATGCGGATAAAACTGGCGGAGTATCTGCCCTTTGTAATATTCCTCATCAACCTCCTAAAATTCCTGCCTTGAATGAATCTGCAAACCATATGATCGATGACCTGCTGGTAAAATACCTGGTCGGTGAAAGCACAACACAGGAGGCCACCGTTGTGGAACAGTGGATCGCAGCCGATGACAGAAACCGGGAATATTTTGAACAATACAAATGGGTGTGGGAAGAAAGCAGGAAACTGCAACCACCGGGAGCACCTTCGGAAACGGAAGCCTGGGAACGGTTTAAACAGATCCGGAGCAGAAAAGAAAACAGTAGGAAAGAAGTCGCCGTCAGATCGATGATTCCCCTCTGGCAAAGGATCGCTGCTGTTTTCCTGATTATTATTTCAGGCAGCTTACTCTACTATTTCTTCCATCGTCCGGCAGGCGAGTCCGGGACCCTGGTAACACTGGCTTCTAAGGATCAGGTTGTCCGCGATACGCTGTCAGACGGATCAATTGTTACTCTGAATAAAAAATCCAGCCTCTCCTACCCTAAAATATTTTCAGGCAACAGCCGGACGGTCGACCTGGAGGGAGAAGCTTTTTTCAATGTGACTCCGGACAAAAACAAACCCTTTGTGATCCATAGCGGCGGACTCGATATCACGGTAGTGGGCACTTCTTTCAACGTGAAAAATACCTTCGGCGAAACATCAGTTATTGTTGAGACTGGTATTGTGGAAGTGGCCCGGAACAAGGAGGTCTTAAGGGTGAATCCGAAAGAAACGGTGATTGCTTCCGGGAAAAGATCTAACATGGTCATTGAAAAAACGACTGACATGCTGTATAACTATTACCGCAGCAGGGAATTTGTCTGCAACAGCACTCCGCTTTGGAAACTGGTGGACGTGTTGAACGAAGCATATGGTGCGCATATCCGGATTGAATCAGTAAACCTGAAAAACCTGCCCCTGACGACCACATTCCGCGAAGAATCCCTGGAAAATATTTTAAACATTATCACCGAAACCTTTAGTATCCGGATGGAAAAAAAGAACGGCGAAATTATTTTACATTAATATTTTTTCAAGGACGGCGGCCTGTGATTAAACATAAGATTCTGCTTCTCTCTTTTGTTTTGATTTCCTTCTGCGGAATTGCCCAGTCCCATTTGGACAAACTGGTCAGTATAGCCGTGCAGAACAAGCCCATAGCAGATATACTTTCATCGATCAGCAAACAGGGAGGTTTTTATTTTTCTTACGACAGTCGCCTTATTCCGGCCGACAGTATCGTCACACTTCATATGGTTGGGCAACCGGTGAGGCAGGTGCTGACGGCCTTATTCCCCGGTCGCTTTATTTACCGGGAGTCGGGTAACTATATTATCATCCAACAACCGCAGCAGAATAATTCAACCTTCACCATCAGTGGCCGGGTGACCGATGCCGTTACCGGAGAAAAGATCGAAGATGCGAGTATCTACGATCCCGACCAGCTCATATCCGTTTTTTCGGATGAAGGAGGAATTTTTCATTTGACCCTGAAGAACAAAGAAAAACCGGTGCTGATCCATGTCAGTAAGATATCTTACCTGGATACGGTTATTCCGCTTCCGCCGGGATCGGATCTGGATTTGCCGGTTCCGATTCACCCTTCCCCTTATCAACTCAACCCGGTAACGGTTTCTGACAAAGTGGAAAAAACCTGGGTGGCCAAACTTTTTCTTTCGTCCAGGCAGATGGTGCAAAGTCTTAACCTGGCCAAATTCTTCGCGGATAAGCCCTACCAGTTTTCGCTTACACCCGGACTCGGTACCCATGGCCGTATGAGTGCTCAGGTGATCAATAAATTCTCTTTGAATATTATCGGAGGCTATACGGCGGGCGTCAATGGCGTGGAGATCGGCGGGATATTCAATATCGTAAAGAAGGACGTAAATAAATTTCAAATAGGAGGATTGTTCAATGTGGTGGGAGGAAAGCTCCATGGCGTGCAGATCGCCGGGATGCAGAATACCGTGCTGGATTCAGTGAAAGGATTCCAGGTCGGCGGACTCATGAACCTGAATAAAGCAACCTTTTCGGGATTTCAGCTGGGTGGTTTATATAATAATACCCACAGTGAAATTCACGGCCTCCAACTGGCAGGGTTAGTGAACATTGCAAAAAATGAGGTAAGGGGAGTGCAGGTCAGTGCCCTGCTGAACAAGGCAAAGAACCTGAACGGAGTGCAGATCGGCATTGTCAATATCAATTCGCAGGATAGTTCTGAAGGCTACAGTTTCGGCCTTGTCAATATTTCAAAGTCGTTCCATATCTTATCCGTATCTACGGATGAACTGGGGGAAATCGTCATCGAATTTAAATCCGGTAACCGCAAACTGTATAGTATACTTCATGCAGGTTATAATCCCCGTAATGACCATAAGCTGCTGAGCATGGGATTAGGACTCGGAAGTGAAATCCGTTTTAACCGGAAACTTTTCGCTTCACCGGAACTAAGCTGGCAGTACCTGTATACAGGCAGCTGGGAGGACCTGAATGAAATGCTGAAATTCAATCTGAACCTTGGATACAGAATCACGTCACGGATCTCCGTATTTGCCGGTCCCTCGTTTGCTGCCTATAACAACCGGCAGGAGGCCGGTATGCCAGGCTATCAATACCCTGTTCCCAAGGCAGATTATACACTGTATAAAATAAATCAGCAGGTCAATGGCTGGATAGGCTGGACAGCCGGCATCAATTTTTTCTAAACTAATAAGGGTAAAGGAACAGTCAGTTGTCATAGTTCAAAACCATGAATTATGAAACACATTTTTATCAGTCTCCTCTTTTTGACCTGTGGAATACCAACTCTCCTCTCTGCCCAGAATGACAAATTTGCCAAAGTCCATGTCGGCTTTATCTATCCGGTGAGTACCAATGGAAAAGAGGCGGGTGAATACACGAACGATTTTTCCTTCAATGTGCTTGCCGGGCTTTCTAAAAATGAAAAAAACTTTTCCCTCTGCGGCCTGGCCGGAATTATCAGGGATACTGCCTCGGGATTGCAGATCGCCGGATTTTCCAATACGATTCTCCATCACGCGGATGGAATTCAGATCGCAGGCTTTCTGAACTATGTAAAAAATTCAGCGGGAAGACTCCAGATAGCGGGATTTACGAATATCAACGGAAGATTTGACGGCCTTCAAATTGCCGGATTCACCAATATAAATGGAAGATCTGATGGTTTACAGATAGCGGGGTTTGCGAACCTTTCCAAAAAAACAACCACGGGGCTGCAGTTAAGTGGCTTTATCAATACGGGAAGCGACCTTCATATGCAGGTAGCAGGATTTTTTAACAAGGCTGCTAAAGTACGGGGGATGCAGATTGCCGGATTTATGAATATCGCGGACAGTAGCGAATACCCGATTGGTTTTTTGAATATCATCAAAAACGGGGAGCGATCCGTTTCCCTGAGTATTGACGAAACGCTGACCAGCCTGGTTTCGTTCAGATCAGGTAGCCGTCATCTCTTCGGAATTCTGGGTGCGGGATACAACTGGACAAAAGACCAGTCGCTCTATGCTTTCGAAGCCGGACTGGGAGCACACCTTATCCATAGCGGAAATTTTCAGTTGAATACAGAAGTCGCGGAGATTTGGCTGACTAAATTCGAAGGTGGTGAATATCTCAGATCCGCTTTGCGTCTCCTCCCCTCGTTAAAACTCGGCAGCCGCATAGAAATTTTTTGCGGTCCCAGCTTCAACTACGTGTATAGCAAAGGAGATATCGGAGCGAACTTAGTCAGCCATTATGTATGGAGTGAAACCAAATCAGACTATTTCCAGGGCCTTTATTTCGGCGTCATGGGAGGAGTACAGATCAATTTATAAAGGCTCAGCCTTTAATTTAATGGACATCATTTAATAGCAATGGCTAACATCAGGACCGTATTAAAGATTCTGCGTAGTCCGGGCTTAAATTTTGACCATGGGAGGCTGCTTCCATGATCCGTCAAGCGCTGCCTCCTTTGGCCAATACAGGCGCATATAAACAGCGAAAGGTCCATCTGGCGCGGGAAGCCAGTTGGATTCCTTGTTTGCCCCGGGAGAGTCATGCTGAATATAAAAAGTTATTCCGCCATCTGCATCACGTTTGAACTGGGGCAGCATGGGAGAATTCAACAAATACCTGTTGATGGAATTCGCATAGAGCAGGCTGGATGGCATTTTGTACATGGTAAGGGACCAAAATGCATTAACCGGTGGCAGATTTCCTTTATCAAAATGGACGATATAACGATTTGCCCCTGTCAAAAGTTGTCCGCTGGAGTCTTTGACATAGGCCGGATACATGGCTTCCAGCTTAGAATTTCCAAATATGCCCAACACGGCAGCAGCCATCCTGTAGAGATAATTATTCTTAAGGTATTCCCTCGTTCCGAAACAATCCCCCGAGGTTACCTTACCTGTTTCAAATTCATTCTTTTTGAATTCCTCAAACTCTTTCCAGGCATCCGCCATGCCGTCCCGGACAGCAGTTTTCTGTTCAGGGCCGAGTTTGGCAGTATCGAAATTCAACCCTGCACCAATACCGGCTTTTTCGAATCGGGCCCTCAACTCTTGCTCTGTAGGATCTGTAGGGCAGAATTTTAAAATGAAGTTTAAAATATTAAAAAATTGTGGCGATACACGTTCTTCTGCCGGAGACAGCGGGGTAATGAAATCAACTGCTGCCGTTTTAACCGTCGTATCTTTTCCAAGAAAGGAAGACAGCGTTTGCACTTTGTAGCCTGCCTGGATTTTTTTGACATTGTCAATGTCGTCCGTATTAAACAACTGGGTGCGGTAACCCGCCATCACAAATTCCGTTTCTGACCGGATTACTTTCGTAATCCCTTTAGGCGTTTCACCCTTCCATCCCGGACCTGCCACCATAAAACTTCCGCCGTTGTTACCGGTGGTACGACTTCCGATATAAGCGAAATTAAAAGTATACTCATCGATTAACTGGACACTGAAGTACCTGTTTTTTTCAATGACCGGCACGGTGAGTACCATCGGCTCTCCACGCAGATCCAACTCAGCAAAGCTGTAAGGTGTATCGGAATTGGGAGTTTGAATTACCGTATCCTGAGGGGTGAAAACGCGGGCTTCACTGTAAAGGTGATTTATCGGCGCTTTAAATTCGGAATTATTGCGATCCACAAAATACGCATATTGAATACGATAGGCATCCACCATCGGGAAACCGTACACGTATGCCTCTTTAACGATCGCCCTTAATGAATCGGCAGATATTCCATCTCCAGCCGATGAAGAAGTTGATGTGTTTGACTGGCCAAAATTACAGGATGACAGGGCTGCCGCCAACAAAGAGGCAGCGAACAAGACTTTTTTCATAATGGTTAAGTTAGCATGACTAATTCTAAAGAAGCGGGGAACACGGAAATGAAATTACCCTTTTTCAGTTCCGAATGCGGCTGGTTTATCACTTAACCGTTAAATATTCCGGCGGGATGCCAGAATTAGAATGACCGGATCCAATAAACAGATATCATGATACCTGCGGCGATGGATGTAATGCGGGACGTACAATAAAATCAGGTCCGGGAATGAATAGACTCAGGCATCCGGTATCTCAGGCTCAACCAGCCTGGTCAGTTTATCCAGGGAGTCCTGCCAGCCCAGATAACACATCTCTGCAGGAATGGCGGCGGGAATACCTTCCTGTGTAACCTTTAATTCTGTGCCGACCATCACTTTACGGAGCCAGACGGTAGTGATCATTTCTCCCGGAAGGCTGGGATCATCAAATTTATCGCTGTATTTTAAAAACTCGCCGGGTTTCATCTCGATGTACTTACCGCCGAAAGAATGACTGTTGCCGGTAGAAAAATTATGAAAGGACATTTTATACGTTCCTCCCACTTTCGCATCCAACTCATGAACAGTACACAGGAATCCGTAAGGAGGTAACCAGGATGCAAGTGCTTTGGCCTCCGTAAATGCACGATAGACTTTTTCAGGCGACGCCTTAAGAACCTTGTGTAATGAAACGCTGTTGTTTGCCATATACTTTTTTTTGTGCCGGGTTAGCCAATGAAAGCAGGCCGATATACATATGCTGTCAGGCAGTGGGATCCAGCTGTGAACCTAATTTATTATCACTATAAAATTTATTTCTGTGGGCTTCAAATGCTTCAGAAATTCCTGCAATGGCCGCCACATTGGCGTCTATCGATTCCTGAAGGTCCGGAAGTTTCTGATCTAAAAGTTCCACACCAAGGGAAATATTATGTGCGGCGATCTGGGAGACTTTTTTCAGAACCGCTGTCTGACTTTGTTCCAGGTCTTTCAGTTCCCGCTGAATCTTATCCATTAATTCGAGCTGTTGTAATTTATCCATAATTGTATATTCAGTGCTATAAAGAATTACAACTTTGTATGCAACAATCCTACCAGGAGACGCAGTAAGGCCCCTCCGTTCGGCCCAAATTCCTCAAAAATACCCCAAAGAAAGACAGCTGATCTACCAACGTATTTACACGTTGACTTACATACCGTCTAACCCAGCCCCGGAAAACAATTCCGTGAGTAACCGAACAAATAAGCCATATATGGTTAGAAGTCATATATCGGGATGACAAAGATCAGGAAGTCGGCACATCATTAAAAGTAGCTTTATAATCTCCCTTGGAACAAATGGATTAAACATAAAATCACGCTGTTTATGAAAAAAAATAGAGATAAAATCCTCCTGGTCCTCTCGCTTATGATAAGCATCGGCGGATATATGACCAGTTGCACACATGAAAACATTGTAATGCCGCCACCGGCTACAAACAACCCTGATATTGTACGCGGCAACGGCGTCTTCCTGCCAGGAACCATGACTGCCGGAGACACCAGCCAATGGAAATTCGATCCGGTACATTCCAGTGTATTGTGGTCATCCAAGTATCTGGGCGTATCAGGTTTGCTGACCGGCAGGTTCAATAAATTTGGCGTCAGCAGCATTTCCGACGACCAAAAGAAGCAATATGCAACTACGGGTCAGCCATTGAAAGATTCTTCCTGGGCTTTTTACGAAAACGACCCCGCAAAAACATATTTCACGGGTTATGTACAAATGAATACTTCGAATACGGGCCAACCCGGAAGGGATGCCGGATGCTATTTGGGCTATGTAGGCGCACCAAAAATTATTTCGGGCACACAAAATCTAATCGATTCAAATATAGCAGTCATCAAAACTACAAAGGTTGAATTTGACCCTCTCAGCGCCGGCTATATTGTTACCATGACAATGACCTGGAAAGGTCTACTGTCAGCACCTCACGACACCACGATCAATGGTACACTCACCTATATTAAACGGGGAACCACCGGGGAAGGCACAGCCAGTACGTACGATCTATTTGGTTTACAGCTAATATTCAGCTTTAACTGCAGGTCCTTTGGTATGACTACGGAAGAAGTTTCAGACGTTCTCACGGTTCAGTGCGACATGAATTTCAATAATAAATAATCATCCAAAAAAATAATAATCATGAAGCGATTATCTGTATGTGGAGGATTATTACTCTTCCTGGGTCTGGGGATAAGCAGCTGTTACCGGGATGTCATACTCCCCCCATCATCCCAAAATGCCCCGCCTCAGTTTGTAAGTTATGGTGGTGAACTTCAACCCTTATGGAATTCAAACTGCGCATTGTCCGGATGTCATGTTCCGGGGGGTCAGGTTCCTTATCTGACGGAAGACATTTCGTATGATCAGCTGATGGCCGGGTATGTCAATACGGTTGTGCCCGAAGACAGCAAACTATATATCGCAATTAACGGAGTTATGCTGACTCACATTCCTTCAGCCTCCGACAGGCAAAAAGTCTACGACTGGATAAGAAATGGTGCGCCGAATAATTAGTGACTCTAAAAAATATCTAAATGCAACTATTTACAAATAAAACTAGGAGACCACTGATATCCTTCTTTTGCCTGTTGATTGCGCTTTCTATTCTCGGCAACACAGGATATGCGCAGCAGGATAGTTCTGCGGCCGCTCCGCAATCAGAGGTAAAACCAGCTGCCAGACCGGTAAAAAATACATTTCAATCCGGTCAGATTATCGATGACCAAACGGTCATGGTTTCGGTTAAAGGGACGCTGGAGGCAGATATCCAGCACAGATTCGGATCAGTACAAAACGGCTATAAGGATTTATGGGGAATATATGGTATAGCTGATATCCGTTTTGGATTTCTGTATACCCCGATAAATAATCTGGAACTGGGCTTCGGTCTCGCTAAGGTGAACATGCTCCTGGACGGAAGTGCCAAATATGCCATTCTCAAACAAACGCCCGGTAAATATCCGGTCAGCCTGACCTACTATGGCAATATTGCCGTTAAGACTATTGAAAATCCGGATAATATTCTGTTTACATATAACTCGCAACGCTGGTCTTTTTTTAATGAACTGATGATTGCCCGGAAGATCAATGATAAATTATCCGTGCAGGTTGCCTTCAGTGTATCCCATCAGAATTCCGTTCCGGGTTATTACATAAAATCAGATACCTCCACCGTTGTTTTTGAGGAACAGAAATTTAATATGTATGCATTTTCATTTTGTGCGAGGTATAAGCTAACCGAAGGGACTTCATTCATCTTCGACTACGATCAGCCGCTCACAGCATTTGCTTCGGGCAATCCTCACCCCAATTTTGCATTCGGATTTGAATTCAATACCAGCGGCCACACTTTCCAGTTGTTTGCGGGTAACTATGTATTGTTGAATCCGCAGCAGAATAGCCTGTACAATGCAAACAACCCGTTTGGATATACCGACAACGGCACAAAAGTACCCGGCGGTCAGTTCAATATTGGTTTCAATATTACAAGGTTGTGGAATTTTTGACCTGCAGACAGCCTAAAACAATTCCGTAACCCTTTCCACTAATTCATTTGGTTATAGGGGATATAATTTTCCCATAACCAGGGTGTGTACACATCGCCAATGGAATATTCCAGGAGCTCTTTGAAAATATGTTCTCCATTGTCGTTATTTGTCAGTATAATAATGGCTATTTTTTTATCCGGATAGCAAATAGAATAATGTCCCCATCCGTCATCATGCCCTTCTTTGAAAAATGCCCTGCCATAGGGCGTATGAAAAACTCCAACGCCCAGCCCGTATCCTAGTTGAATATCATCATTGCCCGTGCTGTCCACTCTGGCCAGCGGGCCAAACTGACGTTTAGACTTTATAAGTACCTGGGTATTCGTCATGGTATCAAAACTTTTCACCGTAAGATGCTGATGATTGATAAGGGCGGTGAAAAACTTCGTATAATCCTCCGGCGTCGTAGTCATCGTGCCGGCACAACCTGCTTCCGTCCATTTCCTCAGCTCGTAAGGTTGCCCCTCCGCATTATGGCCATAACAAACAGATGCTTCAAATTCCTTTTGCCATATCATGCTGGTGCCGTTCATACCCAGCGGTTTAAACACACGCTCCCGGCAAATGTTTTCATAATCCTTCCCCGTTACCTGCTCGATAACAAACTGCAGTAAATAGAGGCCCTCACCTGAATAGCTATACCTTGTTCCAGGGTCAAACCTGAATTTGATTTTTTGGTCTTCCTCAATCCATCGCCAGTTGGGAAACCCGGTGGTATGTGTCAGGCACATCCTGGCTGTAATTTTTTTATACCGTTCATTGCCCTTTAAATCCTGGTAACCCCTCCTCTTACCTGGTATCTGGTAATCTGTCAAATCTTTAGACAGGTATTCAACCAGCGGCTTGTCGAGCTCAATTACATTTTCCTGAACAAGTTGCATGACAATATAGGCAAAGACCGCTTTTGCAAGTGAAGCAGCATACAATTCAGAATTCTCTTTTAAAGGAATTTTATTTGGAACATCAGCAAACCCGAAGGTCTTCATGTAAACAGGCTGATCTTCATTAAATACTGAAACAGCTACGCCTGATACATTAGCTGCATTCATTAAATACACTATTTTGTCCGTCAGGCTGTCGGAACTAATTACAGATCCATCGATACGTTTAATGGATTGCGCATGTATGCAGGCATGACCAAGAATAAAAATGGAAAACAGGATGTTGAATTTCATGATGCGGCGGTGGCTGCTAGAAGACTATATCCCTTACGATTCGACTGTCAGGATCTTAGAATTTTCAAATATTCCACCCAGGGTCCGGTCTCTTCCTTAAATTGTTTGGCCATGACTCTTGAAATTTGGGATATATGGTCAAGATCGTGCACCGCCCAGGTTGATATCAATTGAGAAAGGGTCACCGGTCCGAATCTCGGATGAATGCCTGTCTTGCCATAATCTCTGCCCGTCAGCTTAAGTGCTTTCAATTTCCGGATATTCAGTTCTCTCGCAGATTTAAATTCTTCTAACAATTGTTCGAACGTCTTTCCCCTGCTTTCTTCAAATTGTGCAAACCGGTCAAATGTTTTAAACTCCTTATTCCCGCTTTCAGCAAGAATGATTTCAAGTCTTGTCATCCAGTCTGTCCTCTCTCCGTGTATCAGATGGCCCACTACATCGAAAACCGACCAAGTCTCACCGCCTTCATTGTTTGAGATCCATTCAGAGGACAGGCTCCTGGTCATTTCAATCAGCGTAGCGGGCGTTCTTTCCAGTATTTCCACTGATTTGTCTATCGAAAATTCCATACAAAATATGTTTTTAAAATAGTAAAATGCCTGACAACAGGTTAAAGTTCCTGAAGTTTATTTAATTCATCAAATGCGGGAACAGTCGCCGTCTCATAGACATTTTTATATATTGACTTTAGGGTCGTAATTTGAACAGCTAAAGCACAAAGGCAGATCGGACTGATCGGAAACTTAACAGGCAGGAAACTATTAGCGCAATGAAAATAGCAATTACCTTATTTCTCTTGTCAACAGCTGGCGTCCTCCATGGGCAAAGTCAGGGATTAGATGCCGAAAGAAAAGTCATTGCCCAGAAAATGGAAGAGTCTCTTCAAAAAGATCTGCTCAACAGATGGTATCCTCAATCCATCGACACCGTTTATGGCGGATTTATTACCACATACACGTACGATTTCAAACCGACCGGCAGTCAGCAAAAGATGATCGTAACCCAGTCCCGTCATACCTGGGTCAATGCCAAAGCAGCCATGCGTTATCCTCATAAATCTTTTTATCGAACGGATGCCTACATAGGGTATAAATTCTTAACCGAAAAAATGTGGGATAAGCAATATGGAGGATTCTATACACTGGTAAACCGAAATGGAGATTTACCTGGCGGATCTGTTGGAAACAAAGAAGTTTACGGGAATGCCTTTGGGCTCTACGCACTGGCAGCATACTATGAAATGACGGGTGACACATCCGCACTTGCATTTGCCAAAAAATGCTTTTACTGGATGGAAACCCATAGCCATGATCCGGTTCATAAAGGATACTTTCAGCATCTCCAGCGAGATGGCACACCTGTTAAAAGAACCAGGAACACTCCGGCTATCGCAGAAACAGGTTACAAGGATCAGAACAGCTCGATTCATATATTGGAAGCACTTACCGCACTATATGAAGTATGGAAAAATAATCTCGTACGAGAACGACTGCAGGAAATGCTTTTACTCATCCGCGACCGGATCATCACGCCCAGAGGAAATCTGACGCTGTTTTTTCAAACAGACTGGACACCGGTATCCGTGCACGATTCAACCAGGGACTATATTGTTAAACACCACAACCTGGATTATGTTTCCTTCGGTCACGATGTAGAGACTGCCTATCTAATGCTGGAAGCGTCTCATGCGTTGGGGCTTAAAAATGATTCAGCAACCCTGCTTATCGGCAAGCGCTCACTTGACCATGCCTTAAAGAATGGCTGGGATGAAAAGACAGGAGGATTTTATGACGAAGGATTTTACTTCAACGGAGATTCTTCCATTACTATCTTAAAGGAAAGCAAGAACTGGTGGGCACAGGCGGAAGGCATGAACACCCTCCTGCTGATGGCAGATTATTTCCCGAATGATCCTCATCATTACTTTGAAAAGTTCAAAATCCAGTGGGCTTATATTCAAACTTACCTGATCGATCATGTTTATGGCGACTGGTACGACGAGGGGTTGGACAAATCACCTGAGCGCAAAACAGCGTTAAAGGGGCAGATCTGGAAAGCTACTTATCACAATTATCGGGCACTCAGCAATTGTGTCGATCGTTTGAATAACAATGTGGCTGGAAACGAATGGTAGCTGAACGCGGTTACCCAGTAAGATACAGGCCACTGTTTTTTGATTTTTACTTGTTTTATAGAACACTTGGTGGACAGAAAATAACAGATAAATCCTGTTTTTATAAAGCAGGACATTGCAGGAGTAAGAAATAGGTACACTATGGCTCTGACCTGCTCAACCTTTCCACATCATCTTCCATTTTTTTTACCGACTCTTTTACACGTTCTATATTATTCCTGATTTCGGCTTTCAGACTATTTCTTTCAGTAATCTCCTGTCGAACACGATGATGTCCCGCTCCCGCGTAGTTAAAATGTTCATGGTCATAAAAGGAATCTCTTTGGTCAATTACGTTGTCCTGAGCCATCGTTACCCCCGCAGGTATAAATATGCTCCGCACTGCAAATTCCGTTTCTCTCGTTACATTGTTCTTTTCGTAAGCTGGAAGCGATGCAAGATGCTCCAGTGACAGGCCTGAAATCAGGACGACCTTTTCATCCTTTAAAAGCTCGGCTATCCCAATGGGTATCATGACAGGCCTTGAAATCAGATTGAGTGGTTTGCCATTAATTTGAACAACCAGATACCTTACCCGGTGTGAAATGTCATCAAAAAGTATTTCACTCACGCTTCCAACTTCCTGATTCTGCAGACCGACAACTTTCCAATTTCTGATGTCCGGCTCTCCATCTACCATTTCATATTTACTGTTGTGCAATTCACGAAGTGTGCCATTAGACACGTGTCTGGTTTGTGACATAGTTCTGAGATTTATTAGTTATTGAACTGGTGGGCTTTGATGGCAATGGATACTCTCTCGGGTTGCGGGTATGCATATAATAGTAGACTCCTCCCGCTATTAATAATACGATTAACAGAACCCATAACCATACATAGCTGTTTCTTTTTTTCTGGACATGTAACTCGGCCATAAAAAAAATTTACTGGTTGATAATTAGAGTGATCCTTGTCAGATACTACTATGAATATCCCAAATCATGCCCAGCGACTGAAGCCAATTATTTCTTCGAAAATTTTGAAAATGAGGCAGGTATTTGCACACCTGAATTGTGATTGCGGGAATTCCGTGGAAATCTTTACACGGTTGCAATTATTCTGTAAATCTTCGGATTAAGTGTCTTTGGTAAGTTGCTAAAGCACATGTCCGCAGAGAATAGATGGAGTTGTCTTGTCCTGATCAGCAATCATCGAATCAGCTTTTTGAACCATCTCAGCTTGCCTGCAAATGGCGGATATTTTATGGACGGGTCGAACCATACGGGCGTTTTCATTACCGGCTTGGCATGTGTAAACCGGTAAAATGAAAACCGGCCATGGTAGGAACCGATTCCACTGCTTCCAATACCTCCGAAAGGCAATTCATGATTGGAAAGCTGCCAAAGAGTATTGTTCACGCACCCTCCACCGAAACGAACCTTTTCCAGCCATTTCTTTTCTACCCCGGCATTCTGAGTAAAAATATAGAAAGCCAGTGGATCAGCATTGGCTTCGATAAGGTGCAGTGCTTCGTCCATTGTATTAAAACTGAAAACGGGCAGTACCGGTCCAAAAATTTCCTCTGCCATTACCGGCGAGTCAGGCGACAAATCCTCCATAATTGTGGGAGCTATAAACAGCTTCTCCCTGTCGGATTGTCCGCCGAAAATGATTTTCCCATGAGAAAGATAGGAGATCAGTTTATCAAACCGTCTTTCATTGATAATCCTGCCATAACTACTGCTTTCCGACGCGTTTTCACCAAAAAATGCTTTTAAAGATTCTTTTAGCTTCTCCAGGAAACGGTCTTTTATGGAGGAGTGAACAATCAGGTAATCGGGTGCCACACAGGTTTGACCGGCATTCAGGAATTTCCCGAATGCAATGCGCTTTGCCGCTACGGTGATATCTGCATCTTCTTCTATCACCGCCGGATTCTTGCCACCCAGCTCGAGCGTAACAGGAATCAGCTGACCGGCAGCCTCCTGATAGATAATTTTTCCGACAGCATTGCTTCCGGTATAGAATACATGATCAAAACGAAAAGCGCGCATCATAGGTAGTATGGTGGCAGCTCCTTCCCCGCACACAATGGAAATATGCTGACTGGAGAATGTCTCCTCTATCATCTTTTCCAGAACATCTGCGCAGGCCGGGGCCAGTTCAGATGGTTTAAGCATGACCGCGTTCCCCCCGGCAATCGCGCCGACGAGGGGCAACAGCATGAGCTGAATGGGATAATTCCAGGGTGCAATGATCAGCACTACGCCCAGCGGGTCGTAAATTATTTTTGAGGATGAAGGAAGGTTAAGAAGATTCGTACCGGCAGCAACTGGTTTAGTCCATTTCCTAAGATTTTTCAACGCGACCCTTATTTCCATCAGCACCAGACCGGTTTCAGTAGCATAAGCTTCTTCGGGACCTTTACTCAAATCCTTGTGAAGAGCGGCAAAAATCTCCTTTTCATATTTATTTATCGCATTCCTCAGGGAAAGCAGCTGATGTTTCCTGAACCCATAAGAGCGGGTTTCTCCGCTATCCACATAGCGGCGCATGGCTGTCAATGCCTCCCGGGCTGTTTCCAGTGAGTTCATTTAGGGTCACCCTCCTGGCTGGATGAGTAAGTCTTATTCCACGCAGACCCATTACACTTACCAAATTTATCCAAATATCATCACAGCCCTAAATCAAATATGAGATTTCTGAATAGCTATATTTAGGACTTTTCGGCCCTTTATTCAATGGATTTACAACCAAAAAGTCGTAGATGAAGCCTCTCATAGAATTGAAGTCCGAATGGTCAGCTTTTGAGGAAAAACATCGGACTGCACACTGGAAACTTTCTGTCGTTTTGTCTTGCAAAAGAAGCGCAATCCGATGTTATTGCTCCACAACGGCAAACACGATCGGCTGTGAGAAAGTAGTTTTGCATTCACTCCTTAGACGGTCGCTGGTTCCCAAGGCTGCGACTCCCGGATCACCCGCATCGCGCTCACCTAGTGCAAAAGCCTTATGATCACAATGACTGTTATTCCCGCTACGATAGAGGTATAAATCTGCTTATTGTATTTAGCCAGCCAATTTGGTAAATAGATATCGAAATTCTCTTTATCTGAATCAGAATACTTTCTTGCCCATAGCGTTAGCGGACAATATAACTTAAAGATCAACAAAGTTAATCCCTCGAGTAATATAATTCCATAGCAAACCCACAACCAGATATCTATTTTATCTGTCCATGCCGCATACAGCATATATAAAATGACCCCATTAAAAAAAATCCATACGACTGTATGAACTGACTTAATGAGTTTAAGTTTACCGTTGTTTGTATGTCTTTCCATGGAATGCCCAGGCAAAGTGGATTAAAAGATGTACTTTACACCATCCCTTATATCTTCAGCCTTGTTTTGCATTTCAATTTAAATTATCTCCTTGCGGGGAATTGTTTACACCGCTTCTTTCAGGCTGATAAGTTTTCAAAGTATGCAGTTAAACTGTGACCAGGCGGTCTCAACACCTATTGTTAGTAAACTGGATTATTGAAGATCAACTTTAATATTATCATTAATTTCTTACAATTTAAATATATGAATAAAGAAGGTCCGATAATCGTGATTGAAGATGACGAAGATGACCGGGTTTTTATGGATCTAATTTTTAAAAAATTAGCCTACTCAAATAAGATTCACTTTTTTCCTGACGGAGAAAGCGCACTCGAATTTTTAAACGATGCAGAAGTCTACCCTTTTTTGATCCTGTCAGATGTAAACATGCCGAAAATTGACGGGTTTGAGTTAAGGAAATTAGTTTTTGATAACAAGCTATTAAGCATGAAATGTATTCCCTACCTGTTTTTTACAACAGGAGTCAGTAAAAAAGCCGTATTAGAGGCTTATGCAATGTCAGTACAGGGATTTTTTCACAAATCTTCTTCAACTACGGAATTAGAGGCAACAATTAAAAAAATTATCGAATACTGGCAGGAATGTTTCGCACCAAATCACTATGAGTGAAATTTGAAGAGGCAGCATAGATCACCTGTTTCCTGGCGTTGGTCGGTCTGAACGCGTTGTTCATTGTAACCTTGCTTTTATCGCCCGGAGTTGCGATGTTCGTATTTTTTTAGGGTTATGACTCAACTGTTAGCCACCAAACTAAATAACGTGAAAATCTCTCTTTGTTTTCCCGCGATGAGTATCCTGGTTTTGCTTGTGTTTTTGTGTCATACCTCTCCCCTGCACGCGCAATCGATAAATCAGCATGTAAAATTTGATAAATTGACATTCACGGATAAGGGTGAACTCGACATTCAACCATCTGCAACGTCGTCAGCCGGCGACTTCGATTTTCTCGTGGGAAAATGGAAATTGAGCGATAAAAAACTCAAGTCACGCCTGACGAATAGCACGGAATGGATTTCGTTTGAGTCGACCGTTGAGATGAGAAAACTGCTCAATGGGATCGGCAATATGGATATCTACAGAACGACCGTTGACGGCAAGCCTTTCGAGGGCGTAGCCCTCCGCCTGTTCAATCCCAAGACCAGGCTATGGAGTATCTACTGGATTGACAGCAACACGGGGGTCCTGGATGTTCCCGTTGTCGGATCATTCGATGGAAATATTGGTAAGTTCTATTGCAGGGATAAGTACAAGGGCAAAGATGTAATCGTAGTTTTTCTTTGGGATAAAACGGATCCGCAAAATCCGGTCTGGAGCCAGGCCTTTTCTCCCGACAACGGAACGACCTGGGAGTGGAATGCTACGAATACTTCCCATCGGGTGGAATAGAAATGTTTATCGCAGGAATTTTCATCACAGGCGCTCCATTCCCATTAATACAGTACACCTGATGTATCGAAAGCGAACAACCTCGTCCATTACAGTTCAGTATACATCTGAAAATCAATAGTATAATATCAGGCATGAAATTTCGACCTTTTGCCACTTAACAGTGCATCAGCAAAAGGATGAATTATGATTAGAAATTTTATCGTCGTCGCGTGGCGCAATCTGATGAGAAATAAAGGATATAGCGCTATCAATATCGGCGGGTTGGCCGTAGGTATTTCAGTTGCCTTGCTCATCGGGCTTTGGGTGTATGACGAACTGAGTTACAATCATTCATTTAAAAACTATCCGCATATCGCCCAGGTAAGCAGGCGTTATACAGAGCCGCTGAGTCATGAAACCAATAATTCGGTTTATCTGCCACAACCGATGACCAAAGTATTGCGAAACAGGTATGGCCATTTATTTAAGCATGTCGTTTTAGCCCAGAGAGCACGGGATTATGACCTGAAAATTGGCAATAATACGATGGTAAGAAAAGGGCAGTTTATAGAGAATGGTATTATTGACATGTTTTCACTAAAAATGCTCAAAGGGAGTAAGGAAAGCCTTAGCGACTTACAAAGCATTATCATTTCGGAATCAACCGCTAAAGCCCT
>Ga0070658_10000866_pt1 | contig 25867 bp, 26 predicted proteins | sample KBSC13metaG_FD_64664 | JGI IMG/M metagenome (GOLD analysis project Ga0070658, IMG submission 64664) | Corn rhizosphere microbial communities from Kellogg Biological Station, Michigan, USA - KBS C1-3 metaG | ecosystem: Host-associated > Plants > Roots > Rhizosphere > Soil ... | reverse complement strand
TCGCACCGCGATCGTCTATTGGGGCATGGGCGGCAAGGCCTGGGTCAATCGGCCCGACGGCGCCGAATTCCTGCGCGAGGATAATATCCTCATCTCCAAGCCGTTCGGGGGGCAGAGCTGCCGGCACGATATCATCCACCAGCGGGACCAGATGTCGCACATCCCGGGGGGTGCGATCGGGCTCAACGACTTCACGCTCTATACCAAGGTGAAGCCGCGCTAAGCTGCTGCGGGAACGTCCAATGCCGTGACTGCCGGCTGGTCTCGCAGAGGGGCAGGTCCCGACGCGCTTTTGCGACGGGACGGCGCCTTCATGCTTTGGTCGCGAGGATCAGCCGGCCCGGCCCGAGGCGGTCGATGATCCGGTTCACCTGATCCTGCTGAAAGGCGAAGCAGCCTTCACTGCGGCCGATAGCGCCCTTGGCCGCCAACTCAGGGTTCACATACCAGGCGCCGTGGATCACGATGCCGCGCGGCTCCGCCTGGTCGTTCTCGGGATCGAGCCCGGCGATACGGCGCGAACGGCCATGCGCGCCGAAATAGATATCCTTGGTCAGGAACGCGCCCGACGACGTCGCTTCCGAGCCCGGCAGGTTGGAGAAGCGCTGCAGCCAACCGGTATGCGCCGGATCGGAACCGCGCCCATGTGCCACCAGGAAGGATTCGGCGCGGCCATTGTGCAGATCGATCAGATGGAAGCGCGGCGTGCTGCTGCCGCGCGCGAAATCCGCCACGCCCACCAGATCGCGATTAGGAATCATGCCCGCGTGACGATCGAGCGCCGCATTGGCGCGCGCGATCAGCGCCTCGGTTCCGGTCGGGCGGAGCAAGGTCTCCGCCGTGGCGCTGCCGGTCAGCAGCGCGCCAGCGGCCACACCGGCGCCCGCCGCGAGAAATTGTCTGCGATTCATCTATCCCTCCGCAAGCCCCTTCATAGTTCTGATAACCTTAACAAGACATTGATTTGGCTTGCGGATTGCTGCCCGAAAGGGTTTGCGGCATGGCTCATTCCCCTCTTCGGATGGACTTGCGAGGCCGGTTTTCCGACGCGAGCCCCGACAGCCACAGCCGTCATCGCTGGCCTCGGGCGCGGCGCGCCAATCCAGATATTAAGCTAGACCGCAAAGGGCGCGCCGCGCCTTGAATTGGATGCCGGATATTCGATTCTCGCCGGAACAGATCTTGGCTTTAGTTCCATTCATCCACAGGAAATGACGTTTGCGGGATTCTCGCGGTCGAATCGGCATGTTATGCAATGCCCAGGAGGGGCAATGAACGCACCAATCGGCCTAAGGCAGGGCAATATCCTGCTGCTCGCAGAGCCCGAGAGCTTCAGCGCGGCCTATATCAGGCGTTCGCTGGAGATGGCCGGCGTAAGCGTCGTCACCCTCGATGGCCGACTTGAAACGGCGCTCGCCAGTATCGATCCGGCGGAGTGGCTCAACTTCTCCGCCTGCATCGCGGTCGATATCGGCAAGGCCATGCTCGACAGCCTCTCCGCGCAGCAGCGCGAAATCCCGTTCGTGTTCATCGGCCAGGATCCGGGCGACTGGTTCGCCGGCCCCTATAGCTGGCTCTGCCCGCCCTTCGCCGCCTTCCAGGTGATCGAAATGCTGGGGGACATGGTTGCCGCCGCTACGCGCACGATGCAGGCGGCCCTGGATCTGGCCGCCGCGCGGGCGTGATCGGGCTAATCAAGGTTTAATCCTCGTCACTTATCGGTCGCCTAAAGGAGTAAGGCGATGCGATGTTTGAGCTTGGCGGTGTTTATGATCGCCGCGTCGGCGGCAGCTCAGACTCACGCGCCTGTGCCGCTTACGCCGGACCAAAAGGGCTTCATCGTCTATCACGAGTGCATGATGTATGCGGCGATGCGGGCTTCGCACACGGATGCAAAGGACGATGATATCTTTGGGCTGGCGAAGGCGCAGTGCGCTTCCACGCGCATCAAGGTGACGGCGGACCAGCAGGGCAATCGCGATTTCCTGGCGGCGCTTGATGCTGCAGATGCGGAAAAGGCCGCCCATTTTCCTTCATGGATCAAGGGGGTTCGCGAGCGGCGAAAGGCGCGGGACGGCGCAGCGCCAGTCCCGTCACCGCAGCCATCAGAATAATCCGGCTCGCTTGAGCCTACCGATGAAGAGCGCAGCCGTAGGGCCGCTCTTCCTCAAAGCGAGATCACACCACCCGGTTGCGCTCGATCAGTTCCTTGTACCAGGCGGCGCTGAGTTTCGGGATGCGCTTCTGGGTGGCGAAGTCGACATAATGGATGCCGAAGCGCTTGGTATAGCCGTCAGCCCATTCGAAATTGTCCATCAGGCTCCACAGGAAATAGCCCTTTACCGGCACCCCTTCCGCCGTCGCGCGGTGTAGCTCGGTCAGATAGCTGCGCAGATACATGACGCGATCGCTGTCATCGATGCGCCCGTTGACGATCGGATCGTCCGCGGAACAGCCATTTTCGGAAATGTAGAGAGCCTTCGGACCCCACAATTCGCTCGCCAGACGCGGGCCCCAATAAAGCGCCTCGGGCCCGACATAGAGCCAGGGGGAGGCCATGCGCGGGCTCTGCGCATAATGCGGCAGGATGACGTAGCCTTTCGGCGCCGACGGGTCGGCGCGGACATAATTAGGCGTGTAGATATTGAGCGCGACGAAATCGAGCGGGCTGGAGATGATCGCCATATCGCCGGCCTGAACCTTGGGCGCGGCGGCTCCCTGCTCCGCCAGGTAGGAATCGAGATATTTCCCCTCCATGATCGCGGTCAGGAACATGGCATTCTCTTCGCGCATCGCTTTCTTGGTCGCGGCGATATGCTCATCCGTCTCGATCGCGGGCGTGAAGATCGTGGTGTTGTCCGCGATGCCGACCTGCAGCGCACCCTTGCCATGCGCGCGGATCGCCTGAACGGCGAGGCCATGCGCCAGCACGCCGTGATGGCGAACCTGGTTCACGCCTGCGGGCGGCAGCTTGAGGCCGGGCGCATGCTGGCCGGTCTGGTGGCTGAGATCGGTGAAGCAGCGTAGTTCGTTGACCGTCATGAAATTCTTCACGCGATCCGAAAGTTGCGCCGCCATATAGCCTGCATAATCGGCGAACGCGTAGGACGTGTCGCGATTCTGCCAGCCGCCGGGAAGCGCCGCCGGCAGGTCCCAATGGAACATGGTGACGTAAGGCGTGATCCCGTTCGCGAGCAGATTGTCGATCACCTTGTTATAATGATCGACGCCCTTCTGGTTGGGCTTGCCGCGGCCCTCCGGGAAGATGCGCGACCAAGCGAGCGACATGCGATATGTCGACACGCCGAGATTCTTCAGAAGCTGCGCGTCCTCGGCATAACGGTGATAGGAATCGCAGGCGACATCGCCGGTATCGCCGTTCGCCACGTTGCCCGGCGTGTGCGAGAAAATATCCCAGTTGGTCGGCCCGCGTCCGTCCTCCTTGGCCGCGCCCTCGATCTGATAGGCGGCGGTCGCGCAGCCCCATTTGAAGCCTTGCGGGAAAGTGAGATCGATCGGCGCAGCCTTCGCGCTGCCGGCGCCGGCAAGTAGCGAGGTCGCTGCGCCGAGCGTCGCCCCGAATTCGCGACGATTAAAGCTGGTCATCTGGTCTCTCTCCCGGAATTTGCGGAGGCTTGCTTATCATCTCATGTGCGCAGCGCGAGGCTAAAAACAAAATTGACTTTCAGTTTGTCGCATTCCCCAAAAGCCCGGGGGGACTCCCCGCGATCGCCCGCTCAAGCCGCAAAACCCCGCGCATAATCCTGAACCGATGCTGCCAGCAATGTTCAGCTTTCGCGCATGCCGCCCATCTTAAAAACGAACCTGTCCGAATATCAAACGGATGAGGAGAGAGTAAATGCGTACCAGTTTCGGAATTGCCGCCGCACTGACATTGACGGCGATGGCATTGCCCGCCGCTGCGCAGGCACAAGGCTATGACCGCTACGGCAACGGTTACGGCTACAGCCAATATGATCGCGGTTATGGGGACTATCGCGGATCTGATTGGCGTCGGCACGAATGGCGTGAGCATGCACGCTGGGAGCGCATGCGCGAGCGCGAGGAACGCCGCGCCCATCGCCGGTGGGAACACGAGCACCGCGGCTACTACCAGGATGGTTATTACCGCTGAGCCGGCGGAGCCAGGCTGCCGGCGGTTCGTTCCGGCAGCTGACGGGTAGGAAAAAGGAAAGGATAGAAACGATGAAAAACATGCTGATCGCCGCGGGCGCGGCTTCACTGGCAATCGCCGCCCCCGCCTCCGCCCAGAGCGCACATCACATTTTGCGCGGTGCCGGCATCGGCGCTGCGGGCGGCCTGATCGCAGGCGCGATCATCCCGGGCCTGTCGATGGGCAATGGCGCGCTGATCGGCGCTGCCGCCGGTGGCCTCTACAACACGTTGCATCACGGCCATCATTATTACCGCTATCGGCACAGCGGCCATTATTATCATGACGGTCATCGCTACCGCCGTTGAACAAAAGGGGCGCCCATCGGGCGCCCCTTCTTCTTTCCGCCATGGCGAGTGACGGCTAGACCATTTGAATAGAGCCTGATTCACACTTTCGGCGGAAGCGCGAAGCGCTTCCACCAAAAGCGACCAGGCTCTAGCGGCAGCGTACGTCGCTATTCTGGTCGATCGACTTGCCCGCGAGCGCACCCAGCGCGCCGCCGATCAGCGTACCCGCGACGCGGTTATGGCCACCGTCGATGACGTTGCCGAGAATGCCGCCGGCGGCCGCACCGACGACCAGTCCGGTCGTCCCGTCGTTCCGCTTGCAGTAATACCGTCCGTCGGAGCCGCGATAGACCTCGTCAGACGCGGTCAACCGTCGCTCCTGATAGTTCGGACCTTCGCGATAATAACGCGATGCGTCATAATCGGTCGCGTAGCGGCGGTCCCCGTCCCCGGCGCGATCATAGCCTCCGCCATTGTAGCCGCCCGCGGTCTGACGTTGCCAGCGGATCCGCTGGCTCAGCTGATCCAGCTGGGTTTGGATATAATCATAGCCGCTTTGCGGGAGCTGACCGCGGTTACGGTAGCGCATATTGTCCGCGGTACGGCTGATCCGGCTCAGTTCATATCGAGCACGGCGTGCGTCACGAGGGCTGAGCGTGCCATCGGCCGCGCTGCGGTCGATCCGGCGCTGGAGGAAAGCGATCCGCTGATAGGGATCCCTCGGCGCATCGCGCCAGAAAGCTTCGCGGTCATAGCCGTTTTGCCCCATCCACGTCTGCGCGGACGCGGGCATGCTCCCGACCATCGTCAAGGCCGCGAGCGCCGCCATCGAGGCGGCGAGTGGCTTGATCTTCATTGTTCATCTCCTATCGGGCCCACCGATTTACGGCGGGCACGCGAGGTTCAACCGACCAAGTTGGGAAATGGTACCGCCGCGGCGCGATCGGTAAGCGGCGGCCGATACCGCCGGATCGGCTCAATCAGGCAGCAGCCTTCAATTGCCAGACCGGCCACCGGGGCGTAGCCCTCACGCGGCGCTTGAGCGTCGGGAGATGATGAATGGCATTCCGACGCACTGCGATCGCCTTCGTTGCGATCGCGCTTGCCGCAACCCAGGCCCGGGCATCCGACGATCAGTCGATCGAAACTTTCGACAGCCGGTCGATCGGCTCCTCCGCCTTGAGTATTCACAACGACGCCTTCATGTTCGACACGAAGCTCAGCGGCGGAGAGGTGGTTGCCGCGACGTCGGGTCATCCGGCGTACTCCGGCATGCAATTCTATGGCGGCAAGTCGATCACGCTGGTGACCGAGGATGAAGACCAATTTGCCTGGCCGGGCGTGGGCGCCTGGGTGTCGGGCAGCGAAACGATCCGGCTGCAGGCCTATGAATTTCATACGGAAACGGGAACGGACGAACCGCTGGATCCGATCGAGATCTCCGGCGATGGCACCTATCACTATCTTTCGATTGGCTCGGTCTTCCCTCACCTGAATATCACGAAAGCGGTGTTCTCCTCCGACAGCGATTTCGCTCTCGACGATCTCACCTTGGGGATTGAAGGCGTCTCGCCCGCTATTCCGGAGCCTGGATCCTGGGCGATGCTGGTTTGTGGTATGGGGCTGGTTGGCGGCGCGATGCGCGCCGGGCGAAAAAGAAGAGCCTCGATCGCCTGATACGCCAACGGAGGTCCGGGTGCAGGAAAGCGGCAAAGCGCGCATCTAGTCCTTGCCCGCTGCGGATTCGATCCGGCAGAGACGGACGGACATGACCACCAACATCGACATGGGTGCCGGCACCGGCGGCACCGCAGCCTGCATCGACCTTGAGGAGCTGCTTGCCAGCCGCCTGCTCGTCCAAGGCAATTCCGGATCGGGCAAATCGCACCTGCTGCGGCGCTTGCTCGAACAGAGCGCCGGGCTCGTGCAGCAGGTCGTGATCGATCCGGAAGGCGACTTCGGGAGCCTGGCCGAGCGTTTCGGCCATCTCGTGATCGAGGCGGCCGATTATACCGAAGCCGAGACCGGCAATATCGCCGCACGCGTGCGCGCGCATCGCGTGTCGGTGGTGCTCAATCTGGAAGGCCTGGAAATCGACGCGCAATTGCGCTGCGCGGGCACCTTCCTCAACCGCCTGTTCGATGCGCCGCGCGACCAATGGTATCCGGTGCTGGTCGTGGTCGACGAGGCGCAATTGTTCGCCCCCGCCGCCGCCGGCGAGGTGGGCGAAGATGCTCGCCGCATATCGCTCGGCGCGATGACCAATCTGATGTGCCGCGGCCGCAAACGCGGGCTTGCCGGCGTGATCGCGACCCAGCGCCTCGCCAAGCTCGCCAAGAATGTGGCGGCGGAAGCCTCCAATTTCCTGATGGGGCGGACCTTCCTCGATATCGATATGGCGCGCGCGGCGGACCTGTTGGGAATGGAGCGGCGCCAGGCCGAGCAGATACGCGATCTGGAGCGTGGCCAGTTCCTCGCGCTCGGCCCCGCGGTCGCGCGACGGCCGATCCTGGTCAGGATCGGCGCGGTGCAGACCGGAGGGCGCGGCGCCGCCCCCGATCTGGCGCCATTGCCGATGTTCGGCACGCGGGACGCACAGGCCTTGTTGTTCGACGCGCTGGACGACGCGCCGCCGCCGCCTCCCCCGCCGCCGCCCGAACCGGTCGAGCATCTGCTGCAGCGGATCGACGAGGCCGACCCGGACATGGCGGAGCCTGAGCCGGGCACCCCCGATCCCGCGCTGGCAATCGACGCGGTGCTGCGCGATATCGTCGCGGACGAGGATGCTGCGCTGAGCGCGCCCGGCGCGCTCTATCAGGATTTCGCGCTGCGTTGCCGGATGCGCGGCGTGCCCAAGGCACCGCTTGCTCCCCCCGAATTTGCACGGCGGCTGGCGCTGGCGCGTGCCGGTCTCTTCTCGGCGGACATTTTGGACGAAGGTTGGGCCGCCGCCCTGCGCCTCGCGCAACAGGTGCCCGAGGATATGCTGGGCGTGTTCATGCTTATGGCGCGTGCCGCGCGCGAGGGCGCGCCTTGCCCTTCCGAAGACGAGGTAGCGCGCGTCTATGGCACCAGTTCGCTCGGTCGCGCGCGCCGGCTGCTTGGCTATATGGAAAGCCGAAATTATCTTGCGCTCCGGGTCGATCTGCGCGGCCGGCGGACCGCAGCGATCCCAAGCCTCGGCTGGACGACCGCGCCGGAGGGCGCGGGTACGCATGCGGCCTGAACCCTTCGCTCAGCCGAGCGGCTTCGCCATCACGGTGAAGATCATGTCCGTCGGCGGCCGGCCTATCCTGCGCTGCTCACCGGTGCGCTCAAAGCCATGGCGCTCATAATAAGCGACAAGCTGTTTGCGCTCGGTCAGCACGCAAAGCTCGATCCGGTCGGCACCGAACGATTCCGTGGCAACTCGCTCCGCCGCAGCAATCAGTCGGGCGCCGAGGCCACGTCGGCGGCTGCCCTGATCGACCCCCAGCAGACCGAGCACGCTTCGTTTGCCCGAAAGCGGGGTCACGAGCACGCAACCCACCACGGCTTCGCCGTCGAGTGCAGCCAGCAGACGGCTGCGCGGGGCAGCGATCAAAGATTCCACCTCGGCAAGGGTAATGTCCGTATCGGCGGGCGAGTGCGGCTTTCCCGACCAGCTTTCGCCTTCCTGTGCATAAGCCAGAGCGCACAGCATGCGCAGGCTCTCGGCATGGCTGGTGGCGGCGGTAACGATCTCCACGCGGCCACGCATGCCGGCGCCAGCCGACGCGCAGCGCGATGCTACATCAAGCAACAGGAACTCCAGGATTCTGTTTCCGGGCCGGGCCGGCGGTGGGGGGAAGGCCAGTTAAATCGGGAGGGGTTTCCAGATGGTTAGCAAGCCCACCTTCACGTAATGTTTTTTGGGACACCACGGAAAAAAGCGGCAGCCCGGGGATGCCGCAGGACCGGAGCGGGCCGGGAACCGCGCCCCGGGCGGCCCGTTACGCCGCCGTAGCCAATCGAAAGGGGCCGAATATGCTTGGCACGATTCTGATCATCATCCTCATCCTCTTCCTGATCGGCGCGCTGCCGACCTGGGGCCACAGCCGCAATTGGGGCTATGCGCCGTCGGGCGGCCTGGGCCTTGTGCTCCTGATCATTGTGATATTGGTGCTGATCGGACGAATCTGAGATTCGCGAGAGGGGGTACCGATGGCGCGGTGGATTTTGGGAATTGGGGCCGCGCTTGCCGCGACAGGGCTGGCGGCGCCCGTCGCGGCGCAGGCGGTCGATGGCGACGTACGCTGCCTGCTTGCGAGCAATGTCTTTATTCAGCGGGACAAGGATCCTGCCAGAAAGCAACTCGCCATGGCTGCGCAGGCTTTCTATCTCGGCCGCCTCGACGCGCGTATCTCCAATGAGCAGTTGAAGACTGCGGTGCAGGCGCAGGCGCGAACCATGACAATAGGCAGCCTCCCGGCGACTATGGACGGCTGCGTAAAACATATGGCGCAGAAAGGTTTAGCGCTGCGCGACATAAGCGGGCCGCCCGGCGCGCCGCCGCCTGCCGCGCCGAAGAAGCCAAAATAACCGGTTAGATCTCGGCGCCGCATCTGCCCTGCGCCACCCTCAATGCGAAGCGCGCTTGGCGGCGCATGTGAGCCCGGCTAAGCCGGGCCATGCCCGCCTCCACTGCCGCTGAGCGCCCCTGGCGCAGGGAAAGTGCTGCGACCCTACGGCTCGCCGCGCCGCTGGTGCTGACCAACCTCACCCAGGCGGGCATCCAATCGACCGACGTGCTGCTGCTGGGCTGGCTCGGCCCGCGCAGTCTGGCCGCGGGCGCGCTTGGATCGAATCTCTACCTCGCTTTCCTGATCTTCGGGATGGGGCTGGTCACCGCCGCCTCGCCGCTGATCAGCCGCCAGATCGGCGCAATGCCGCACAGCGTGCGCGACGTCCGGCGTACGGTGCGCCAGACGATGTGGGCGGTGGTAACGATCGCTTGCCCGGTCATGCTGCTCTTATGGCATGCGGAAGGCTTGTTGATCCTGATGGGGCAGGATCCGGTGCTCGCGGCGCAGGCCGCACAATTCGTGCGCGCGCTTGAATGGGGTTTCGTGCCTGCGCTTTTCTATCTCGTGTTGCGGGCGTTCGTCGCCGCGCTGGAGCGGCCTGTCTGGTCGCTCGTGATCGGCATCGCCGGAGTGATCTTCAACGCCTGCCTCAATTACAGCCTCATCTTCGGCGCGATGGGCCTGCCGCGGCTTGGCCTGGTGGGTGCCGGCATCGGCAGCGCGATTACCCAGACGATGATGTTCATCGGCCTCGCGATCGTGATCAGCCGGCATCGACGCTTTCGTCGCTATCGCCTGTTCGGCCGTTTCTGGCGCGCCGACCCCGCACGCTACGCGACAGTGTGGCGGCTGGGCGCGCCGATCGCGATGACGCTGGGGTTGGAGATTACCATTTTCAACGCCGCGGTGTTCCTGATGGGGCTGGTCGGCACGGCGGCGCTGGCGGCGCACGCGGTGGCGATCCAGATCGCAAGCCTCACCTTCATGGTGCCGCTCGGTCTTTCGCAGGCGGCAACGGTACGCGTCGGGCTCGCGCTCGGCCGGCGCGACGCGGCGGCGGTCACCCGCGCGGGGTGGACGTCGTGGTTTATGGGCGTCGGCTTCATGACGCTGGCGGCATGCCTCTTATGGGCGGTGCCGCGGCCGATAGTAGGCCTGTTCCTGGATACCCAAAGCCCGGCCGACGCCGAGGTGGTTCAGCTCGCCATATCCTTTCTGGGTATCGCGGCGCTGTTCCAGATTTTCGACGGCGCGCAGGCGGTCGGCGCGGGCATGCTGCGCGGGCTGCACGATGCCAAGATACCGATGCTGTTCGCTGCCTTCGGCTATTGGGTCGTCGGGCTGGGCATCGCGCTCTGGCTCGGCTTCGGCTTGCACTGGGGCGGGGTCGGCATCTGGATCGGGCTGGCGAGCGGACTTGCGGTGGTGGCGGTGCTGATGCTCGCGCGCTGGCTGCGCCGTGAGAGGATCGGCCTGTTGAAGCAGTGAGGCGCTGCGGCCAGACGTCTGCCGCGCCTCCACACCGCGAAACGCATCATGCGGAGCCCACCCTGGCGTGGGGCGGGCGTGACAACCATGACCACCGTCACCAACAAGCAAGTCCGTCGCCGGCTTCATCGGTGAGCACGGGGAACCGCAGCCCGGGGGACGGGTTGCCGCTTTTGTGATGGCCGGATCAAGCAAGGCGACTCTATCGAGAGCAGGGGCGGCGCCGGGCGATCGCGAGCCTTCCGTCGGCGCCGAGCTGGATGCGATCTTCGCCGCTCTGCCCCGCCCGACATCGCCGCCCAAAGAGCAGCTCGCGCCTTCATCTGCTCCCCGCAGCGCGCGGCCGCGCTGGATCTGGTTCGTCGTGCTGATCATGGCGGGGCTGCTTGCCGCCGCCGGCATCGCTTTTCTGGCGCATCCATCGCGCGCACCGCTGCCTCAGCCGTTGCCGCGGCCGCTGCCAGGACGCCCGATCGCCGCTGTGCCCGTGCCCCGGACCGTGATCAATCCGGTTCAGCCTGCCCCCGTCGCGGCGCCGGTTGCAAATCCACCCGACCGCGGCGCAGGGGAGCCCCGAGCAGCAATCGAACGTCGAAGGACAGCGCGGCGGACCGAACCCCTTCGCCATCGCGGCCGCTGCGCCGCACGCGCGGGCAGCGCCTGGTGCCTGCGCGGTGCCGTCGCCGCCGCCGACGAGCGGCTACGCGCAGCCTATGCGATGGCGATCCGGGCCGGCGTCGATCACAGGACGCTGGAGGATGTACAGAGCGACTGGTCCCGATTGCGCCGCCGCGCCAACAAGGACCCCGAGGCGCTGATCCGCGGGTATGGGCTGCTGACGCAGCAGCTGCGCGCCGAGGCAGGGCGGCGGCGATGAGCCGCGCCACGAAGGAGGCCCGCGCCCAAGCGCCCGATTGGCCGCGTTTTCACAAGACGCCGGCGCGTGTCGGCGGCGAACTCGTTTATGCGATCGGTGACATTCACGGCCGGTACGATCTGCTGAAAGAGATGCTGGCGCAGATCGTTGCCGATGCCGCGGCGCGCGCGGACGGACGACTGCCAATGCTGGTCCTCTGCGGCGATTATGTCGATCGCGGCCCGGATTCGGCACGCGTGCTGACCGCGCTCGACTGGCTCAGGCGCGACGGGCGCGTCCAGCTGCGGCTGATCAAGGGTAATCACGAGGCCGCGTTCCTGGCCTTTCTCAAGGACCCGCAAGAAGGCGAGGGATGGCTTCGCTTCGGCGGAGACGCGACGCTTCTGTCCTATGGGGTAACGCCGCCCGACGATTTCGCTGACCCCATCGAATTGGTGCGCGCCCGCGACAACCTGCTCGAACGCATGCCGGCCGCCCATTTGCGCGTGCTGCAGGGGCTCGAACTAATGGTGATCGTCGGCGATTATGCCTTCGTCCACGCAGGCATTCGCCCCGGCGTACCGCTCGTGCGCCAGAAAGCAGAAGACCTGTTGTGGATACGCGGGCCGTTTCTCGATCAAACCGGACGGTTCGAGAAAAGGATCGTCCACGGCCATAGCTGGATCGAGGCGGCACCGGAAATCTATGACAATCGTATCGGGCTCGATACCGGCGCCTATGAGACGAATGTGCTCACCGCGATCCGGATCGAGGACAATGAAGTCGAAGTGTTCCAGACCATTGGCTGAGCGCAGGAGCATACTGAGCCGCCTCGGTTCATCGTGCGAGCACCGACGCTTCGTCTCATCCAGCCTCTTGGCGTGTTGATCGAGGAATCCGTTCGAGGACAGTCTGTTGGTTGTGCGTATGCGTAGCGAGGCGTTGCCGCCATTGCTGTTGGTCGAAGACGGGCCGTTAACCCTGTTTTCGACCAAGGCGGCATTGGAAGAGGCCGGCTATCGGGTGGTGGCGGCGCGCCACAGCTCGTCGGCGGTTCTCGCCCTGAGCCGCCCCGTGCGAGGTCTGATAACCGACATAAGGCTGCCGGGACCGTTCGATGGCTGGCACATCGCGCAGGAGGCGCGTGCGCTATGGCCGAAAATCCCTGTCATGTACGTGACGGGCGAGGGTGAGGCGGACTGGGCCGAGAAGAGCGTTGCCGGCAGCATGATCCTGCAAAAGCCCTATTCGGCCGGAAAATTGCTGGCGATGGTCTCGCGATTGCTGGACGATCAGGTGGCGGCCCAGCCGCAAGGCTGAGCCGCCACCCTGCCCCCAGGGATCCAGGTTCAGCCGATGCTGCCGGCGAGCGCACCGTCGCCCGATCCCGAGCCCGACGCATTGGCATTCCCGCCACTGGCCGAGCCGGCGAGGCCGCCGGCGGCGTTGCCCGCCGCATTGCCGTTGGCATGCGAGGCTGCATTACGCGCGCCGGAAATGGCCGACTGACCCTGGCCGCGCGCCGATCCGGCAGCCGAGCTGGCCTGGCTGCGGGCATTGCCGACAGCCTCACCGGCGGTGCCGCGCACCGAACGCGCGGTGCTGGCTACCTGATCGGTCCCGATCAGCTGCGCATTGGCATTGGCGTTGCGGCTGACATTGGTCGTACCGCTGTTGGACAGGCTGCCGGCCAAACCATTGCCGCCCGCGCCGTTCGCACCAAGCGCCGCATCGGTGCTCCGCGAAATGGTGCCGGCGAGGCCGGCATCTGCAGATGCGTTGCCCGAATGGGCGTTCACCGACTTGCTGGCATGGGCGTTGCCCGAACCCGTGACGCTGTTGGAAAGGCTGCCTGTGGCGGAGCCGAGGGGGCCGCCATTCGCGCCAAGATTGCCGGCACCTTGCATTGCCCCGCCGACCATTCCGCCAGCGTTGCCGAGTGTACCGGTAAGGCTGCCGGCGAGGCCGCCGCTACCGCTGCCGCCAAGCAGCTGCGCACAAGCTGGCGCGCTCGCCACCGCCGCAAGCACGGCCGCCGCGGTCACAAGGCGCATACGAACAGGATTATGCATCGTTCATCTCCTCGTCCGGCCGGGCGGAAAAGCCCGGCGTCGAAAGGGGAACGACAGCGGGATTCCAATCCATCCCGCTCCACGAAAATTATTTGATGCCGACCGCCTTGGGCGGGGTGCCGCAATCGCCGCAGACGATGCCGCGCCCCACCGCACCGCGCGTGGGATGCGCCTGCGCGGCAAGCGCGGCGATCGAGGCCTGCGGAGTGCCGCCTGCCATGCGGGCGAGGCTCGCCGCGACGAATGGCGCAGCGAAGGAGGTGCCGCGCAGCCGCTCCCAGCCGCCACCCGGAACCGCGCCGGCGATGTCCGCGCCGGGTGCGGCGAAATCGAGATGGAGCGGCTTGCCCGCTTCGATCAGCGGCTTGCCTTTCGCGTCGACGCCGGTGACCGCAACCACGCCCGGATAGGAAGCGGGATATTGCGGCGGCGCGGCGGGGCCATCATTGCCCACCGCCGCGACCACGATGATCCCGCGCGCCTGCAATGCCTTGATGCCCGCGGCGAGCAGCGAATTGGCCGGTCCAACCAGGCTGATATTGACGACGCGCGCATGCCGTTCCGCAAGCCACCCCATTGCACGCACGATCGCGGTTGCCGATCCATTGGCGGGCGAACCGCCGTAAATGTCCGCAACGAGCAGGGATGTGCCGGGCGCCACGCCATGAAATGCACCGGCACGGCCGACCATCAGCGATGCCACCGCGGTGCCATGTCCGCTCGGACGCGGATCACCCGCAAAGCCGCGCTGGTCGATCGTGACGCCGTCGAACGCCGGGTGGCGTCCGACGCCGCCGTCGATCAGCCCGATCGGCGCGCCGCCTGTCCCGCCCCCGCCGGCGGTTGGTCCGGCCGCCGGGGCGAGCGGCGCACGCGCCGGTTCATAGATCGGGTCGAGGCTATAGGTCCCCGAGGGATCGAGCGCGCGCAATTGCTTGATCGCCTTGCGCGCGGCCTTGCCCTTGGGCGGAGACAGGATCGCGGCGGCGAGGTCCAGCCCGCCGATCGTGTCGGTCCGGATCAGCCCGAAGCCTGCTGCCTGCGCGGCCGCGAGCGCTGCGGGCGAGAGATTGAGCCCGACTATCTCGTCCCGGCGCACCGGATTTCCGGCATCGTCGGTGTCGAGCACGCGGCGGTTTTCGCGCACCAAAGCCTGGAGCCGATCCCGGCGGAGCGAAAGCAGATTGGCCGGGGCGGCCGCGCGAAGTGTATCGTCGACCCCTGCCAAGGGTCCCTGCAGCCCGCCCACCACTGGCGCGATCGGCCCAGCGCCGGGGCCGCCGAGCAGGCCGGATGTGAGGCCGCCGACCGCCCCGGTCAGTCCTCCCGCGCCACCGCCGAGCAGCTGCGCGGGCGCGGCGGCGGCGAGGCCGGCAAACAGACCTAGGCAGAGGAGCTTGGGCGCGCGCATAGTCTTTCCTTTTCGCCGATGCTGATGGATGAAACGTCACAACGCCATCGTTTCATCCACATGGGAAAGAACCGGGCCATTGGACGCGTTCGAAAATGCGCTTGCGACGATGCTGCCGCGGCTGCGGCGCTTCGCGCACGGGTTGACGCGCGACCCCGCCGATGCGGACGATCTGACCCAGCGCACCGCCGAACGGGCGCTGCGGGCCCGCGATCAGTGGCAGGCAGGCACCAATTTCGACGCCTGGGCCTATCGCATCATGCGCAATCTGTGGATCGACACCGTCCGCAGCCGGCAGCGCCGCGACAAGGTGATCGCCCCCGCGGAAGAGGGCCGGGACATCGGGATTGCGGGCGAGGGCGAGGCGAGCGCAGAGCGGCTCTTCCTGATGCGAGCGCTGGATCGGCTGCCGGACGAGCAGCGCGAAGCAGTGGCGCTGGTGATGATGGAGGGCCTGTCCTACGCCGAGGCGGCCAAGGTGCTGGACGTGCCGGAAGGCACGCTGACCAGCCGGCTGGTGCGAGGCCGGCAGGCATTGGCGCGCATGTTGAGCGGGGACTGAGATATGGCTGAGCGCATCGATGAGGCCCGCATCATTGCCTGGATCGACGGCGAACTGCCGCCGCGCGAGGCTTTGGACGTCGAACAGGCGGTGGCGGGCGATGCCGCACTGGCAGCGGTCGCGGAGACGCATCGCGCGATGAAGGCGCGCTTCGCCGCCGCGTTCGGTCCGATCGCTGACGAAAGCGTAGCGCTGCCGCGTTCGGCCGATGTGATCCCGATCACCGCGGCACGGGCCAAACGGGCGGAGCGCACGCCGCCTCGGCGCTGGTGGGTGCCGGGCGCAATCGCGGCGAGCCTCGCGCTGGGATTGGTGATCGGCCAATATCGGGAGCCTGCCGGCGTGGCAGACCGCGCGGATGCGCTGGCGCTTGCCGCGCCGCTGTCGCACGCGCTGGATCGCCAGCTTTCAGGCGAGCCGGGGCAGGTCCGGATCGCCCTCTCCTTCCGGGCACAGGACGGCGCTTATTGCCGTAGCTTCACCGCGACGCATCTGGCGGGTGTGGCCTGCAGGAGCGGCGAAGGTTGGAGCCTGCGCTACGCCGCACCCGATGGCCATCCGGGAGGCGATTATCGCATGGCCGGCAATGATCCGGCGGAGGCCAGCGCGATTGCGGCGCTGATCGCGGGCGACCCGCTCAACGCCGCTGGCGAACGCGAGGCGCGCGCGAAGGGCTGGCGCTAAGCGGGGGGAACGGAACGAAGCGCATGGCGGCCCATTTCCCCCATGAAGGGAAATGAGCAATGCCGATGCTGATCGCGCTCGCCGCTGGATTGCTGGGCGGCCCCCCGGCGAATGATCCCCTGGTGCCGCCGACGCGGGTCACAACCAGCTTCGCCTGCGGCAATGTCGCCCGATCGATAACGATCGCGCATGGCGTGGGACGCGACGCGGTGGTCGCGCTGACCGTGAACGGCAAACCACTGGTCGGTACGCCGATGACCACCATTCGCAGCGGTCTGGCCTCGCTCGAGGCGATCGAGGAGGTCACGCCTTATTGCGGGGACGGACCCGACCGAATCCGCATCAAGGGGTGGAGCGGCGACCGGAAGCGCAATCTGATGATCTTCTTCGGCTCGAACGGCCAGGCGGCGGTGCGCGACGTCGGCTGATCGCCACCAGGCTGCAGCATTCTTGAACGGGTCTGTCAGTTTGAGTTCACGCGCGCCAGCCTAAGCCGAGCGCGACGTATTTCGAGAGGATCCTGCGATGAGAGCGAAGAGCATCCAGTTCGCGATCGGGCTTATCGCGGCGGCGGCGCCGCTGGTGACGTCCGCGGCAGCGGCGCAGAACAATGCCCCGCAGACCGATTATGACCGTGGCTACCAGGCGGGACGGGCGGATGCCGCGCGCGCGAACCAAGGCTATGATCAGCCAACCACATCGCCTGTCTATCAACAGCAACCCGGCGGTTATGACAGTCAGCCGTCCGGCGGCTATGACACCCGGCCGACCGGCGACTATGACGATGCGCCGCCTCCGCCGTCAGATTATGACGCCACGCGGCCCCCGCCGCCACCGCCAGGCTATCGGCCGGACCCGGCCTACGCGCCCAACACCGTCGCGGACCAGCGTTACGAGGCCTATGCCGAGGATTGGGCGGCGCGCAATTGCGTGAAGTCGAGCGGCAATACGGCGAGCGGCGCGGTGATTGGCGGGCTGTTCGGCGCGCTTCTGGGCTCGAGCATTGCCGGCTATCACGATCGCGGCGCGGGCGCGCTGATGGGCGGGATTGCCGGCGCCGCCGGAGGCGCGGCGGTAGGCAGCGCACAGGACAATGCCACCAGCCCCGGCTGCCCGCCGGGTTTCGTCGTTCGCCGGGGTGCTTCAGATTTCTATTATGACGGGCGGGATACCGGCTATTATTATGCCGCGCCCACCTGGTACCACCCCTGGGTGTTCGTCGAGGGGCGTTGGAGCTATCGGCCCTACCCCTATCATAATTGGTACTACCGCAATTACGGTTGGGGCCGGCCCGGCTGGCATGGCGGCTATCGCCGTCGCTGGTAGCCCGGCCGAGGCGCCAAGATCGCCGGACGCCTCATTCCGCGTGCAGAACGACTCGGGACCGCGCGACGGGCGTCCCAGCCAAGCCTGATGTCGCGCGCGGTCGGAATCTGCGCCGCACCCTGCCTTTTTGCCCAAAATTTGCTGAAATTTACATTCGGAGAGGCCCTTAACCACCTTTCCGCATTGCAACATCGTAACGGTATGCTAACTTTAAATCCGGGTGTGGGGGGAATAGTAACTTGCGTAGTCGGATTCATTTTGTCCTGGCGATTGCCGCTGCAAGCCTGCTTGCCAGCGCGGCGGCTGCCAAGCAGATCGGCAGTTCACTCCCGCCGGCACCGGCCACCCTCGCCACCTGCGGTCCGAACGACGTCACTGCGCCCACCGCAGTAATGATCACCTGCAACGGTTACATTTCGGGCAATTTGCTGAACGGTAAGGCAGCAAATATCCTCACGGACCAAAATATCCTCAATGCTTTCCCCTACGCGTCCGGTTGGGACGGCAAGATTGCGGATGTGAAGGCATCGACGACCAAGCTTACCAACGGCCTGCTCGATTTCGGGATCACGCTCAAGGGCGTCTCGATCCTCGCCATTCACTATGGTGCGGCCAAGGGTGCCGGCGGCCCGGGTGGTGAGAGCACTGCTTTCTACGTGCTCGATGCGGCGCAGGGCATCAATCAGTTCCATCTGAAATATGCCGCAGGCTTCTCGAACGCATCGCTGTTCGTGACCGGATTGCCGCGCCATATCGCTGCCACGCCCGAGCCCGCGACCTGGGCGACGATGATCGCCGGTTTCGGGATGATCGGGATGCAGATGCGTCGCCGCCGCAAGGTTGCCGCAACCGCCTGATCGGCGATCGCTCAGGCGGCTTGGGTGCTGCCGGCCCGCTGGTTTCTGAACATCGCAGTCATGTCGTCCGCCGAGAGCGGGCGGCTGAACAGAAAACCCTGCATATTCGGGCAGAGTTCCTGCTGCAGCAGACGCTGCTGCTCTTCGGTTTCGACGCCTTCGGCGATGCAATCGAGCCCGAGGCGATGCGCAAGATCGACAATCGCGTGAACGATCGCCGCGGTGCCCTTGTGATGGGCGAGATCGCGGACGAAGGTCCGGTCGATCTTGATCCGGTCGAGCGGGAAACGGCGAAGATAAGCGAGCGACGACCAGCCGGTGCCGAAATCGTCGAGCGACAAGGTAATTCCAAGCGCCTTGAGCTCGCACATGACGCGCAACGTCGTATCGACATCGTCCAGCGTGAGCGTCTCGGTCAGCTCCAGCTCAAGCCATTGAGGGGCGAGGCCGGTCGCCGCGAGCACTTGTGCAACCGTTTCGGCCAGATCGTCGCGATAGAATTGCTGCGCTGAAAGATTGACCGCAACCCGCACAGGGCCGAGCCCGGCGGCCTGCCATTCGACATTCTGACGACACGCATGCTCCATCACCCAGCGCCCGACCTCAACCATCATGCCGCGTTCCTCGAGCAGCGGCACGAAATCGTCGGGACCGATCAAACCCAGCGTCGGGTGGTTCCAGCGCAGCAGCGCTTCGATGCCGACGATTTGCCGATCTTCGAACGCAACCTGCGGCTGATAATGGAGGACAAACTCGCCGCGATCGCAGGCGCCATCAATGTCATGGCTGAGCGCATGCCACCGTTCGGCGGCAACCGTGAGATTGTGCGTGAAAAACCGCACCGCACCGCGACCGCCCTTTTTGACACGATACATGGCGGTGTCCGCCGCGCGCACCATACCCAATGCGTCGCTGCCATCCTCCGGATAAAGGCTGACGCCGATACTGGCGGAGACGCGCAAGGTCTTGCCGTCGATCGCGAAGGGCTGGTTGATTGCCGCGAGCAGCTTGGTTGCGACCTGCTCGGCATCCTCCCGGGACGCCACGTCCGAAAGGGCTACCACGAATTCGTCGCCGCCGATCCTTGCGGCTGTGTCGGAATCGCGCAGGCATCCCATGATCCGCCCGGCAACCCCTTCCAGCAGCCGATCGCCGATCAGATGGCCGTGCGTATCATTGACCGCTTTGAAATGATCCAGATCGATCACGAGCGTGGCAGCTTTGCCGCCTTTGCGACGGTCCTCGGCGATCACGAGTTGAAGGCGATCGAAGAATTTGGCGCGGTTCGCAAGGCCGGTGAGCGGATCGTGCAGCGCGAGATAGCGGATGCGCGCCTCGGCTTCCTTGCGATCGCTGATGTCGCGGAAATTCCACTGCGCCAGTTTGCGCCCCCCGGCTTCGCACGCGGTGGCGGTCACTTCGACAATGATGCGCGAGCCGTCCGGCCGCTTCAGCGTCCATTCTGCTCCCTTGAAGAGGCCCGAACCTTCGAGATCGTTGGCGGCCGACGTCCAATCCTCGACCATCGCAAATGCCGGCATGTCCGCGAAACATCGGCCGATCAACTCTCCGCGCGTACGCTGGACCAGATCGAGCATGCGCGTGTTGACGTCGACGATGGTTCCCAGATCCGGATCCAGCAAGGCAATGCCGTCGTCGGCAGTCTCGAATAGCCTGCGGAAGCTTTGTTCGGACGCGCGCAGCGCTGCTTCCACTTCGCGCCGCGCGCTCACTTCTTCCTCAAGCACGCCATTCTGGATGGAGAGGTGCAAACGTGCGCGGCGAAGCGCGAGATGCGTGCGCACGCGCGCAAGCAATTCCTCGGGCTGGAATGGCTTGCTGATATAGTCGACCCCTCCAGCTTCGAAGGCGGCGACCTTGTCCGAAACATCGTCGAGCGCGGTCATGAAAATGACGGGGATATCGGCGGTTGCCTGGTCGGCCTTGAGCCGGCGGCAGGTTTCGAAGCCGTCCATCCCGGGCATCATCACGTCGAGCAGGATCAGGTCGGGAGAGCTATAGGCGGCGCGCTTGAGCGCCTCTTCGCCGTCGAGCGCGACCAGCACGTCGTAACCCGCCTCTTCGAGATATTCGACGACGACGCTCAGATTGATCGGGTTATCATCGACAATGAGCAGCTTTTCGACCGCCACTTCATCGCCGGGATTCGCATTACTCATACCGGCACGCTCTCACATTTATGTTTTTCTATCAGTTCCAACAGCGCCTTGGACTGGTAACTCCTGGCGAGGGCCAGAAGCTCCTCCGCGAAGGCACGGAACGCAGGCTCCTCCTGGATCAAACGTTCGGCCTCGCGCCTGACCGCGCGCATGCTTCCTGCCTGCGCCAATTCGTGCAGCCTATCCATGCCGGCGCCGGCGGGGATCGCGTCGAAGCCGGCGCGCGGCTCGCGGAGCGCCCCGCAACCGCTTTCCAACTCGGCATCCGCGGCAGGACCGGGCAGCGCGCCATGATCTGCGAGCGGCAGGCTGACGTCGAACCAGAAACGGCTGCCGACCCCGGGCGTGCTTTCGACGTGCATGCCGCCTTCCATCCGTTCGACGATGCGCCGGCTGATGGTGAGGCCGAGCCCGGTACCGGCCGAGCGAAGCGCGGGTTCGCCAGCCTGCTCGAATGGTTCGAAGACGCTGTGCAGATGCTCGGGGGCGATGCCCCGGCCCGTATCGCGCACATCGAAGCGCAGCCTTACGTCACCACCACCGGACGACAAAAGCGCGACCTGAAGCCGCACCTCGCCGCGATCGGTGAATTTGACTGCGTTGCCGAGCAGATTGATCAGGACCTGGCGCAGGCATTTATCGTCGGCGAGAACGGCGCGCGGAACGTCGGGGGCGATCGTCCAATGGAATGCGAGACCCTTCTCCTCCGCACGCACCGCGATCATGTCGGCGACGTTGCGCACCAGCAGGCGCAGGTCGATGGGGTGCGGCGCGAGCTCCAGCTTGCCCGCCTCGATCCGTGACAGATCGAGAATATCCGTGATCAGCGACAGAAGATGTTCGCCGCTCTGCTGGATCGTGCTCGCCGCGGCGACCTGGCGCTCGGTCTGGCCGATCATCTTGAGTATCTGGGCATAGCCGAGGATGGCGTTGAGCGGCGTGCGCAGCTCGTGGCTCATATGCGCCAGAAAGCGGGATTTAGCCTCGCTCGCATTTTCCGCCGCGTCCCGCGATTCTTCCAATATCCGGCTTTCGGCGAGCAATTTCTCCTGATGAGCGCTGTAAAGGCGCTTCATCCGCAGCAGGCGCCACACCAGGAACAATGCCGCGATTCCGCTCCAGCCGCCGAGCAGGAAAAGGTACCAATGCTCGGCCGAAACCGCTGAACCATGCGCTGAAATCTCGCGCAGCTTGAAATCGTAGCGTCCGGGTTGATTTCCATCGCCGGTGGTTATGGCGAGCGCGGTCACATTGTCTAACTGGGCTATCCCGGAATCAGGCCTTGATCTGTGCGCGGCTGCCCACCACTGGTCCACGGCCACGTTGGAGACGTTCAATTCCACATGATTGTGGCCCGGGACGACCGAGAACAGGATGAAGTTCGGCTTGTCATCCTCGCCACCCCGGGAGGGGTAACGAGGGTCAGCATTCTTCATCGATAGCTTCAGCTGCTTCGATGGCCCGCGATAGTCCAGATCGATCGTGATTTTTTCGAAATTGCGGAAGTTGCGGCCAGCCTTATTTCCTGCGCTGTCGAAGATGATGCCGGAACCACAAAAAGGATATGCGAAACCGGTCTTGAGTTCGCAGCTCCAGAACATGGGATCGGCCGGGCTGTGGCTATCGGTCGAGTTGCCGCCCGAGTTTTTGTCGGAAAACCAATATTGCGTATATTGCCGGATATTTGAGGCGTTGATCGACATGCTTTGATCGGTGATGGCGTCCTTGAACAGGACAGCGGCAAAGGTCGCGATCAGGAGCAGGAAGACAATCAACTCGGGCCGCAGCAGCCCGGATCGCGGTCCGCCGGAAGGGTCTATCGAGGGGCTGAATGCCCTGGCCGGCGCGGTGACTGCCGGCTCCCCCGACCGTCCGACCGAAAACAATTCGAGCTTACTCATCAAAACCCCCGAATCGAGCGGGGTAAGGCAAGCGCGTTAATCAATTGTTGCTGGTCGATCTTTTTGCACCACCGGCTTTTCACGCAACCGAAGTTTCGGTGCGATAGCGCTCGATAAGATCGAGTATCGCGCGCGACTGATAGGCGCGGGCGAGCGTCAGGAGATGCTCGCCGAACGGATGGAGCGGAGTGTCGCCGGCGAGCAGCTGCTCCGCTTCCGCGCGGATCCCGCGCATATTGCCCCGGCGCGCCAAATCGAGCAGCCGATCCATGCACTCCGATGGGGGAATGGCGGGAAAGGCGGCCGGCTGTGCGGGGAAGACGAATGTGCCGCCCTGATCGTTCGCCGCGCCGAGCGGCAGCAACGCCTGGTCGCCCAGCGGCGCCACGATTTCGAAGGAAAACAGGCTTCCCGCGCCGGGTGCGCTATGCACGGTCAATTCGCCTTCCATCGATGCGACGATGCGTCGGCTGATGGTGAGGCCGAGGCCGGTGCCGCCGGGGTGATGCGCCTGACCGTCCGCCTGCTCGAACGGCTCGAATATCCGCTCGAGCTGATCGGCGGCGATGCCGGGGCCGGTGTCGCGCACCTCGAACCGCAGCCGCGAGGGATCGTCGCCGCCGCTCAGGCCGACCGTCAATGCGACCTCTCCGGCGGAGGTGAATTTGACCGCATTGCCGAGCAGATTGAGCAGGACCTGACGAAGGCATTTATCGTCGACCATCACGCAATGCGGAACGTTGGAGGCCACCTCCCAACGGAAGGCGAGGCCCTTTTCCTGCGCGCGGACGGCGATCATGTCGGCGACTGCGCGCACGATTGCGCGCGGTTCGATCGGGCGGGGCGCGAGATGGAGCTTGCCCGCCTCGATACGCGACACGTCAAGGACGTCGCCGATCAGCGAGAGCAGATGCTCGCCGCTTTGCTGGATCGTGCGCGCCGCCACATTCTGGCGGTCGCTAAGCTCACCGGCGCGCAGGATCTGAGCATAACCGAGGATGGCGTTGAGCGGCGTGCGCAGCTCATGGCTCATATGTGCGAGGAAACGCGATTTCGCCGAGCTCGCGCTTTCGGCCGCGTCACGCGCTTGTTGAAGCAGGCGGCTCTCCTCGATCAGAAGCCGCTGCCGGGCCTCGTGATCGCGGCGCATCCGCGCGACGCGATAGACCAGGAAGAATGCGGTCAGGCCGGTCCAGCAGCCAAGCAGGATCAGATACCAATTCTCGGTCGCGATCGCGGGACCGCTTACCGCGATGCCGCGCAGCGCGAAATCATGCCGGCCAGGCACCGCTCCCGTGCCGGTCATGAGATCGATCGCGACGACATTGTTGAGCTGGGGCGTGCCGGCATCGCGGAGCTTGCGGTGCAGCGCGATCCACCATTGTTCGACCGCGGCATCGCGCAGATTGAGTTCTACCCGATTGGCGCCTTGCCCGACCGGGAATTCGATCGTGTTGGGCTTGTCGCTATCGCCCGCCGCGACATTGGCATAATGCGGATCCGCATTCTTCATCGCGATCTTCAGGACCCTGGAAGGTCCATGATAATCCAGGTCGAGCGTCAGCCGCGCGTAACGCGAAAAATCCCGCCCCACGCCTTTGTGCGCGACGTCCAGCAATATGCCATATCCGCAATAACGGTTGGCGAAGGTCTGTGTAAGAATGCAGCGCCATTTGAGCGGATCGGAGGGGTCACCCGCGATCGTGGACGTGCCGGTCCTGTCGCCATCCGAATACCAATAATGGGAATAACGCGTGATCGTCACCGGATCGATCGCAATGTGCCTTTCGACGATCGCGTCGCGCAGCAGCACTGCGGCGAAGGTCAGCACGATCAACAGGAAGGCGATCAATTCGAAGCCGAGCGCGCGAAACCGCCGTTCGGGCTCCTGTTCACGGGAATCGAGCGATCCGCCGGGCATGGCGTCCGAACGGGCATCGTCGGAGTTTCGTTCCGCTTTCGCAACCAGTCGCGACAGATCGTTCATCACCGCCAAAGTGTCACAGCGGACATGGTTCGACAAGCAAGGCGAATTCAGTCCGCCGGAGGCGCAGACGGGGAACGTCCGATACACGCGCGCACGACGGAGAGCGGATAACGCGAAGCTTCCCAAATCACCGGTAACAAAGGAACTTTGGTCGCCTCATAGCTGGTTAAGCCTGCCTTAGCCGTCTTCGTCGAGGATTGATCAAGAGCCACAGGCGCATGCCCCTATGTTCAACCGCAGAAGCGGGTGGGGGTGCGTATGGTACAGGGGTTCAGAAGCGGCAGAGGAAAAGGCGCGGCGCTCGCATCATGCGCGCTGGCCCTGGCAATCGCGGCGCCGGCAATCGCCAGCGGCCCGGTGACCCCGGTACAGGGCGATGTCAGTCCGCTCTACGGCAAGATCAACCCCTTCTACGGCGACGTGAATGCCACCTACGGCAAGATCAATCCCTTCTATGGGAAGATCAATCCGTTCTACGGAAAGATCAATCCGTTCTGGGGCGACGTCAGCAGCTATTGGGGTTCGACCAATCCGTTCGTCGCCGACACGAGCACGGCGAAGGTTGCCGCCTACGGCACCAGTTACGACCCCTTCTGGGGCGCAGTGCCGATGAACCCCTATGTGGGTGCGTCACCAATCGTGCCTTACGCCGGCCTAAACAACTTCTGGAAAGGCGAACTCAACAGCTGGAATGCCGTGCAGACGGCCTGGAGCGCGGCTGCCACCCAGAACGACGCCCAGAATCTGGCCAACCTGATCCAGAACACGATCGTCAACCCGGCGGTCTCGATGTTCGGGCAGGCAATCCAGCGCGGCACGGCTTCACCGGGCGGCACGATGGATCAGACTGCTCAGTGGACCGCCCAAGGCACGGCAGGCGGCGCGGACTCGGGCAGATCCGGTCGCAAGGCCGCACAGCTCAACGCCGCGATCCAGCGGATGCTCTCGCCTTATGGCGTGAAGTTCACGAACGGCGTGATCGACCCCGCGAGCCTGCTCGCGATGGATCCTTCGCAGCGCGCGATGACGTTCCTGAACTTCTACGACGGCATGATGGATTATGCCGGCACCGGTCATGTCGACTGGTGGATGGCAGCCACTGGCTGGACCCCCGCGATGGCGACCGCAGCCGGAAGCACGCCCGCGGGCGGAACCAAGCCGACCGTCGGCATGATCGACGCGGCCGTGACGCTCAACCAGCATCTGTCCAGGCAGGTGACGCAGTTCGGCAGTCGCGAATTCAACGACGGCCATGGTGCGGCGGTCGCGAGCCTGATCATGGGTTCGGTCGACGGCTCCGGCATACTCGGCGTGATGCCGCAGGGTTCGGTGAACGTCTCCGTCTACGACCCCTATGATTCCACAGGCACGACCAACTGGACCGACGTCGGAACCGGAATCGCGACGCTCACCAACGCCATCTTCAAGGGCACCACCGTTCCGGTCGGGGTTCTCAACGCTTCGCTCGGCGTACCCGGCTGGACGCTCAATCCGGGCTGGAACGATGCGCTGCGCAACGCCGGTGCCTATGGCCA
>Ga0070658_10000865_pt1 | contig 25891 bp, 25 predicted proteins | sample KBSC13metaG_FD_64664 | JGI IMG/M metagenome (GOLD analysis project Ga0070658, IMG submission 64664) | Corn rhizosphere microbial communities from Kellogg Biological Station, Michigan, USA - KBS C1-3 metaG | ecosystem: Host-associated > Plants > Roots > Rhizosphere > Soil ... | reverse complement strand
CCGCCCCAGGAGGTCTTCGTGCGCGCCGAGCCACCGCGCCCCGCGCCTTCGGCTCCCCGGGGACCGACGATCGCCTCGATTGCCTCCGGATCGACGCAATCGGGCGGCAGCTTTTACGTGCAGACGGGCGCGTTCTCGACAATGAACAACGCCACGCGGCAGCGCGACCTGATCAGCAGCTACGGCTCGACAGAGATATTCCAGGCCTCTGCCGGTGGACACGAGGTTTACCGGGTGAGAGTAGGGCCCTATACGACCCCGGACGCCGCCGGCATCGTTGCCGACCGGCTGAGGCGGTCAGGTTATGGTGAGGCGCGTGTTGTTTCGGATTGATCGACTGCGGTTACTCGCACTCCTCCTGGCGCTGGCCGGCATCGCCGGTCCGGTCGCCGGTGTCGTTTCCGACGCCTGCGCGCAGCAGGCCGAGCCGGCGCGCCGGCAGCACTCTGCACCGAAACCCAAGGCACCGGCCGCCAAGCCCGCCACGCCGCCGGCGGGGCCCAAGGCCGCGGCCGCCGCGCAGGCAGCCAAGCTCGACGCTGCAGCGCCGTCGCAGATCGGTACGACCACGGTCGCGCGCTTTGCCTGCATGATCGACGCCGAGACCGGCGCGGTAATCCTGGCCAAGGACGCCGAGAAGCCGATGGCGCCATCGTCGATGGCCAAGATGATGACCGTCTATCTGCTGTTCGAAGACATCAAGTCGGGCAAGCTCAAGATGGACACCCGTTTCAAGGTGAGCGAGCGCGCCTATGCCATCACGCGCGGCACGCATTCATCGACCATGTTCCTGGAACCGACCGACCAGCCGACGATTGCCGAGCTGATCCAGGGCATCATCGTCGTCTCGGGCAACGATGCCAGCGTCGCGGTTGCCGAGGGCATGGCCGGTAGCGAGGAAGCCTTCGCCGAGCGCATGAACAAACGGGCGAAGGAGATCGGCCTGACCGGCTCGGTGTTCAAGAACTCGTCGGGCTGGCCGGCCGAAGGCCAGATGGTGACGGCCCGTGATCTCGCCGTTCTGGCGATGCGCACCGTCCGCGATTTCCCGCAGCTCTATAAGTACTACGCGCAGCGCGACTTCACCTTCAACGGCAAGACCCAGGCGAACCGCAATCTCGAGCTCAAGACCGTGCCCGGCGTCGACGGCCTCAAGACCGGTCACACCGAAGAGGGCGGTTTCGGGCAGACGACGTCGGCGATCCGCGATGGCCGCCGGCTGATCCTGGTGCTGAATGGCATGAGCAGCATGAACGAACGCGCCCAGGAAACCGCGCGGCTGATCGAGTGGGGCTTCCGCGAATCGAGCAACAAGACGATCTTCAAGGCGGGCGATGTCGTGGCTGAAGCGCCAGTGTGGCTGGGCGCGCAGGAGAAGGTGCCTCTCATGATCCCGCACGCGGTGCTGGCGACCACGATGGTGGGCCAGACCGCCCAACCGCGCGCCGTCGTGCGCTTCGACGGGCCGATCGCGGCACCGATCGCCAAGGGCACACCGATCGGCACGGCCGTCGTGACGATGCCCGACGGACGGGTGATCGAATATCCGCTGCAGGCCGGCGCCGATGTCGAGCGCGCCGGCGTGGTCAGCCGGATCTCGACCCTGATCCGGCACTACGTGCTCGGCTGGGCGTCGTGACCGGCGGCGCCAAGGGGCGTTTCATCACACTCGAGGGTGGCGAAGGAGCAGGGAAGTCGACGCAGATCGCCCGCCTCAAGACCTGGCTCGAGGGGCGTGGCAGGAAAGTCGTGGCGACACGCGAGCCGGGCGGCTCGCCGGGCGCGGAGATGGTGCGCAAGCTGCTGGTCGAAGGCCCGGTCGAGCGCTGGGATGGTGTCACCGAGGCGCTGCTGCACTTCGCGGCGCGGCGGGATCACCTGCGGTCGACGGTGTGGCCGGCGCTGGAGCAGGGTGCCTGGGTGATCAGCGACCGCTTCGCCGACTCGACCACGGCGTACCAGGGCTACGGACATGGCCTCGACCGCGCGATGCTGGAGCGGCTGTACGGCGTCGCGGTCGGCGACTTCCGACCCGATCTGACCTTGATACTCGACGTGCCGATCGACACCGGGCTGGCGCGGGCCGCGGCGCGGCGCGGCACAGAAACACGTTACGAAAATCTGCCGGTCGAATTTCATCAGCGGGTGAAAGCGGGCTTCCTCGAGATCGCCCGGCGCGCGCCCGCGCGCTGCGTGGTGATCGACGCGGCGCAGGACATCGACACGATCGCCGGGGGGATCGCCCGCGCCGTCGGCGAACGGCTGGGCGCCTGACGATGGCGCGCGGCAAGACCAGCGCCGATCCCGCCGAGCTCGAGAAGCTCGAGTGGCCGCATGCCTGGGCGCCGCCGTGGCGCAACACAAGGCTGATCGGCCACGACGGCGCCGAGAAGACGATGCTGACTGCCCAGCAGAGCGGCAGGCTGCACCATGCCTGGCTGATGACGGGGCCGCGCGGCATCGGCAAGGCGACGCTGGCCTGGCGGTTCGCGCGCTTCCTGCTGGCAGGCCAGCAGGGCGGACTGTTCGGCGACGCGCCCGACAGCTTCGACGTGCCGGCCGATGCGCCCGGACGGTCGCTGATCGACGCGCGCTCACACCCCGACCTGTTCCATCTGCGGCGCACGCTCAATCCCGATACCGGCCGCATGCGGGCGGAGATTTCCGTCGACGACGTGCGCGGGCTCGGCGACTTCATGCACATGACGCCGGCGATGGGGAAGTACCGCGTCGCCATCGTCGATTCGGCCGACGAGATGAACCGCAACGCCGCCAACGCCGTCCTCAAGGTCCTCGAGGAGCCGCCGCCCAACGCCGTGCTGCTGCTCGTGGCCCACGCGCCGGGGCGCCTGCTGCCGACGATCCGCTCACGCTGCCGCCGGCTGGCGCTCCATTCGCTGGGCGCGGACACGGTCATGCAGTTGCTCGGCGACTATGCCCCTGACACCAAGCCCGACGAGCGCACGGCGCTGGCAAGCCTGGCGGAGGGCAGCATCGGCCGCGCGCTCGAACTGGCAAGCGCCGGCAGCCTCGGGCTCTATCGTGAGATGATCGACGTGCTGGCGACCCTGCCGGACCTCGACATGGCCCGCCTGCACACCTTCGCCGAACGCTTCGGCCGGCGCGGGGAGGAGGCGAACGTCGACTGGCGGTCGCTCAACTATCTGTTCGACGGCTGGCTGAAAGGCCTCGCCCGCCACGCCGCGATCGGCGGGGAAGGAGCGCCCGTGGTGCCGGGAGAGAAGGGACTGCAGGGCCGTTTGCTCGCGGCCGCAAGCCTTGATCGCTGGATGGAGGCGTGGGACAAGATCGCCCACCTGTTGTCCCGTTCCGACGCCGTCAATCTCGACCGCAAGCAGACGGTTCTCGGAAGTTTCCTGGCTCTCCAATCGGCGATGCGTTGACCGCTGATACCGGCGCTCCGGGAGGGGCGACACTCCGGAGTTTAGTCATGTCGGGCCGCAACACCTACTACGTCACCACGCCGATCTACTACGTGAACGACGTGCCCCATATCGGGCACGCGTATACGACGCTTTCCTGCGACGTGCTGGCCCGTTTCATGCGCCTCGACGGGCGCGATGTTCATTTCCTGACCGGCACCGACGAGCACGGCCAGAAGATCGAGACCGCCGCCGCCGCCGCCGGTCTCGCCCCCCAGGCCTTCACCGACAAGGTGAGCCAGTCGTTCCGCGACCTCGTGGGCAAGATGAACTACAGCCCCGACAACTTCATCCGCACCACCGAGCCGCGCCACCACGCGGCATGCCAGGCGCTGTGGCAGAAGCTGGTGGAGGCGGGCGACATCTATCTCGGCAAGTACGCCGGCTGGTACTCGGTTCGCGACGAAACCTATTTCGTCGAGGGCGAGACCGAGGTCGGCCCTGACAAGAAGCGCCGTGCCACGTCGACCGGCGCCGAGGTCCAGTGGGTCGAGGAGCCGTCGTACTTCTTCAAGCTCTCGGCCTGGACCGAGCGGCTGCTGGATTTCTACGAAAAGAACCCGCGCTTCATCGGTCCCGACAGCCGGCGCAACGAGGTGATCAGCTTCGTGAAGGGCGGCCTGCAGGACCTCTCCGTCTCGCGAACCAGCTTCTCCTGGGGCATCCCCGTGCCGGGAGACGAGAAGCACATCATGTACGTCTGGCTCGACGCGCTCACCAACTACATCACCGAGTGCGGCTACCCTGACACGAACGGCACGCTGTGGAAATACTGGCCGGCGGACTTGCACATGGTCGGCAAGGACATCATCCGCTTCCACTGCGTGTTCTGGCCGGCGTTCCTGATGGCCGCCAACCTGGCCCCGCCGCAGCGCGTCTTTGCGCACGGCTGGTGGACCAACGAGGGCCAGAAGATCTCGAAGTCACTGGGCAACGTGATCGATCCGGTCGAGTTGGTCGACACCTACGGCCTCGACCCGGTGCGCTATTTCCTGCTGCGCGAGGTACCGTTTGGAAATGACGGCGATTTCTCGCGCCGCGCCCTGATCGGGCGCCTCAACGCCGATCTTGCCAACGCCTACGGCAACCTCTGCCAGCGCTCGCTGTCGATCATCGCCAAGAGCTGCGAAGAGAAAGTGCCGCCCAAGGGCACGCTGACCGACGCGGATACCGCGCTGCTCGACCGTGCGCGCGGCCTGCTGCCCGTCGTGCGGGCCGAGCTCGACGACCAGGCGTTCCACAAGGCGCTGACGTCGATCTGGGAAGTGATCGCCGACGCCAACCGCTATGTCGACGCGCAGGCGCCGTGGGCGCTGGCCAAGACCGATACCGTGCGCCGCGACACGGTGATGTGGGTGCTGGCCGAGACGATCCGGAGGGTGACCTTGCTGGTGCAGCCGTTCATGCCCGACTCGACGGGCAAGATCCTCGATCAGCTGGCCGTGCCGGCCGAGGGCAGGGGCTTTGCCTCCTTCGACATCGAATTGGTCTCTGGAACCGCGCTGCCGAAACCGCAGGGCGTGTTCCCGCGTTTCGTCGAAGCCAAGCCGGCGGCCTGACCATGCTGATCGACAGCCACTGCCATCTCGACTTCCCCGAGCTCACGACCGACGAAGTGGGCGTACTGGCGCGTGCCCGGAACGCCGGCGTGGCCGGCATGCTGACGATTGGCACACGGCTCGACCAGTTCGAGCGCGTGCGCGCGATCGCCGAGCGGCACGACAATGTCTGGTGCTCGGTCGGCGTCCATCCGCACGAAGCCAAGGAGGAGGGCCAGAGCGCCCCCGACCGGTTGATCGCGGCCGCGGAGCATCCCAAGGTCGTGGGCATCGGCGAGACCGGCCTCGATTTCTACTACGAGCACAGCCCGCGCGCCGAGCAGGAAGAGAGCTTCCGCACGCACATCGCGGCGTCGCGCCAGACCGGGCTGCCGCTGATCGTGCACACGCGCAATGCCGACGCCGAAACCGGCGACATCCTGGAGGACGAGTGCGGGAAGGGGGCCTTTCCGGGCGTGATCCACTGCTTCAGCTCGGGGCCCGACGTGGCACGGCGCGCCCTGGCGCTGGGCTTCTACATCTCGATCTCGGGCATTGTAACCTTCAAGGCGGCCGAGGAACTGCGCACGATCGTGCGCGACCTGCCGCTCGACCGGTTGCTGGTCGAGACGGACGCGCCCTACCTGGCGCCGATCCCCAAGCGCGGCAAGACCAACGAACCCGCCTTCGTGGCCCATACGGCGGCCAAGGTCGCCGAACTCAAGGGCGTCAGCATCGCCGAACTCGAGGCCGTCACGACCGACAATTTCTTCAGGCTCTTTGCCAAAGCGGAGCGCCGTCGACTGGAGACCAACAGGTGCGCGTGACCATCCTGGGCTGCGGCACCTCGGGCGGCGTGCCGCGACCGGGCGGCAAGGACGGGCTGGGCGAGTGGGGAGCCTGCGACCCCAACGACGGCCGCAACCGCCGGCGCCGATGCTCGATCCTGGTCGAGGACAAGGCCAGGACCGTGCTGATCGACACCTCGCCCGACGTGCGCGCCCAGCTGCTCGACGCGCGGGTTGAACGTATCGACGCCGTGGTCTGGACCCACGAGCATGCCGACCAGGTCCACGGCATCGACGACCTGCGGCCCTACACGATCCGCCAGGGCGCGATCGAGGCGTGGGCAGACGAGCGCACCTACGCCGTGCTCAAGCGCCGCTTCGGCTACTGCTTCGAGGCGGAGGGCGGCGGTTTCTATAATCCGATCTACCGGCACAACAGGATTGACGGACCGTTCGAGGCTGCCGGCGTGAGCATCGTGCCGTTCATCCAGGATCACGGCACGATCCCGTCGCTGGGCTTCCGCTTCGGCGCCATCGCCTATGCCAACGACCTCGTGCGCCTGCCGGAAGAAGCGTTCGCTACCTTGGCGGGCGTCGATACGCTGATTGTCGATGCCACGCGCTATCGGCCGCATCCCACGCACGCGCATCTCGATCTCACCCTGGAGTGGATCGCGCGCATCGCCCCACGACGGGCATTCTTGACCAATCTCCACGTCGATATGGACTACGCTGAGGTCGACCGGCGGACGCCGTCGCACGTGACGCCCTGCCACGACGGCCTTGTGATCGATGTTGGCTGATATAATTTATTATTAAACATACACTTAGGAATGAAATCTCATCTACAATATGAGCTGAGACAAAAGGAGTCTGGGCGCCGTCTGTTCCTTTTGGCGAGCGGTGCTGCGCTATGGAGCGCTTTCGGCACGACCGTGGCCCGCGCCGAAGACGGCCTGGACGCTGGCGGGCTGACGTTCCGGGACTTCGCCATCGCCGACAACGGCGCCAGCTTCAATCGCGCCGATCCGATGATCCCGGGCGGTCCGGATCCCGCGCCATCGCGGCTTCTCGCCATCGACACCGCCAATGGCCTGGCCCGGGTGATGTTCGAGTCCGTCAAGATCGAGGTTTCCCTGCCGCTGGGCTGGCAGGCTACCGAAGACGCCGACCGGGGCGTCGGCTTCAGCGCCGATCGCCGGTACCGCGTGCTCGTCTGGCGCGTCGACTTCGCCTTCGAGGGTGTGCGCGACGCCGAGCACTATGCCGCGACCAAGACCGGCGTGATCAAGTCGCGGCGGCCGGGCGTCCAGGCGCAGGCGCGCAAGCTGGCCGACGGGACCTTCCTGATCGTCTACGAGAACGTGCCACCCAGCCGGGGAGACGGCAGCGGCCTGCGGACCGTGTTCGATCTGGTGACGTCCAAGCCGGGCAACCCCAAGGAGGGTGTACTGGTGACACTGGGGGTGCCGGCTTCGGACAGTGAGCGCGGCCTTAAGCTCCTAGCATTGCTAAAGTCAAAACTCGTTATTCGTTGGTAATATGCTAGTATTTCTATAGAATATTAATTTGTCATAATATATATTATACGATAATCACGCATCGATGACAGCCCGCTTCACCCAGCTCGATTCGCTGCGTTTCTTCTTTGCCGTTGCGGTCGTGGTCGTCCACACCTTGGGCTTCACCTCGACGCTGATCCATGGCGGCTTCGCCGTCGACTTCTTCTTCATCCTGTCCGGCTTCGTCCTCAGCCACGCGCTGATCAGCCGGCCGACGGCACCGGCCACCTTCGCCTGGGCACGGCTGGCGCGCCTGTATCCACTCCATCTGCTGACCTTGATTTGGCTCCTCTGCATGGCCGGCGGCGTGAAGCCGGGCGAAATCTCCGTGGCTTACTCTGCCTCGGCCTTCCTCCTGAACCTGACCTTGTTGCAGGGGCTGGGCACATTGGGCGTCGATAGCTGGAACTTTCCCTCATGGTCGATCAGCGCCGAGTTCCTCGTGAATATCTTCGTCCTCTATCCGATCGTTCGCCGGCGTAGCCTGGCCGCGGCAGGGATCCTGATCATCCTGTCGCTCATCGCGATCTGCCGTGTATGGGGACCCGTATTCGACCTTTTTAACATCCAACGGGTCGAAGGCTCCGCCCTCTCCGGCGGTATGTTGAGGGGCACGGCGGGCATTCTTCTGGGGTACCTGCTGTATGAGGCCTATCTGCGCCTGCACGCGCGGATCGACGGTGCCCGCCTCATGGTACCGGCGACCATTTGCGAGAGCCTGATCATCGCCCTGCTGATCTTCTGCCTATGGACCGACAGTCTCTTCTGGAATGTCCTGCCGGTGCCGTTGAGCGCACTGCTGGTGCTCCAGATGGCCACGGTCCCGGGGCATCTCTCGCGGCTACTGCAGTCGGGCATTTTCCCACTGCTGGGCAACATCAGTTATTCGATCTATCTGATCCACATACCGCTTTTCCTGGCCGTGACCTCGGTGCGATGGCTGCCGCAGGCGGATTCCGGATTCACTCTCGCGTGGCTGGTTTATTTCGCCGCCCTCCTCGTTCTGTCAGCCGGAAGCTTCCGCTACGTCGAGCGGCCGGCTCAACGGGCCATGATGCGGCTCGTCCGGGGCTGGAGTACAACTGCCGTCTCCTCATGAAGCCGAATCCAGACCGCCCCGACCGCCGACCCTCGGTCGAGCAACTCCCCAAGGCACCCCTGACCCGCCTGCTCGCCGTGATGGCCTGGCTGCGCGACCGCCAGCATGGCTGCCCCTGGGACATCGACCAGACCTTCAAGACGATCGCGCCATACACGATCGAGGAAGCCTACGAAGTGGCCGACGCCATCGAGCGCGACGACATGCCGGCGCTCAAGGAAGAGCTGGGCGACCTCCTGCTCCAGGTCGTCTATCACGCGCAGATGGCCAGCGAGACCGGGGCGTTCGGTTTCGACGACGTGGCCGCCGCCATCGCCGACAAGATGGTCGACCGGCACCCGCACGTCTTCGGCGACCTCAAGATTGCCGATGCCGACGCCCAGACCGTCTCCTGGGAGGCCCGCAAGGCCGCCGAACGCGCCAAGAAGGGCGGCGCCGAGCCGACCGGCGCCCTCGACGGGGTGGCGAAAGCCCTTCCCGCTCTCCTGCGCGCCGAAAAGATCCAGAAGCGCGCGGCGCGCGTGGGCTTCGACTGGGCGGAAACCGGCCCCGTCATCGACAAGATCGAGGAGGAACTCGGCGAACTGCGCACCGAACTCGCCGCGGGGACGATCGATCCGGCACGGGTGAGCGACGAATTGGGGGACGTGCTGTTCGCCGTCGCCAACCTCGCCCGCCATTGCAAGGTCGATCCCGAGGCCGCCCTGCGCGGCACCAACGACAAGTTCGAACGCCGCTTCCGCTACATCGAGAAGCGCCTCGCCGAGCAAGGACGCAAGCCCGCCGGCGCGACGCTCGAGGAAATGGAAACGCTCTGGCAGGAAGCCAAGACCAGGGCCTGACTAGGTGCGGGGTGCCAACAGCGGCAGCTGCACCGTCTCGAAAATCGCCCTCACCTCGGCCAGCACCCGCAGCGATGCAGCCCCGATGATGCCCGACTCGATCCGATCGGCCGGCCCATAGGGCGCGCTGTTGAAACGGAGGGCGCCGCCGCCGGCTTCGGCCAGCATCAATGCACCGGCGGCGTGATCCCACGGCTTGGTCATCCGGTAGAGATTGAAGCCATACCGCCCGGCCAGGATCTCGATGTATTCCCGGCCTGCGCAGCGCAGCGTTGAGAGCTCGCCTAGCCGGGCGCGCTGCCGGGCGTCGAGCTGACGGTCGAACTCCTTGTGGATGCGGTCGCCGATCAGCCCGCGGGGCGGCCCATCCGGCGCCGCGCCGCGCACAGGCACATCGTCGAGGGTGACGCCGCGTCCCTGCTCCGCCACCGCCATCCGGCCGTTCGGAACATCGAGGATCCAACCGGCGATCGTACGGGTGTCGTGCACGAGGCACACGATCATGGCGAAGCGGTCGCGGCCTGCGGCGAAGTTGGCTGTCCCGTCGAGCGGATCGACGATCCAGCAGCTCTCGCCCGGCCGGCCGATCAGGTCGACCAGGCCGCGATCGGTCTCGACGGCCTCCTCGCCCACGACCGGGACGCCGGGAAGAATCAGCGCCAGCCCGGAGGCCAGGCGCTGCTCGGAGGCGACGTCGGCCACGGTGACGATATCACCGGGCTTCTTCTCACGGATCTCGTGCTTGGCGAGGTTGCGAAACCGCGGCAGCAATTCCGCCGCCGCCGTCTCGCGCATCAGATCGGCGACCCGTTTTGAATCGCCGGGTTTCAGCACGGTGTCAGCCAGTGACGCCGAACAGGTCTTCTTCCTTGAGGATCACATGGTCGACGCCGCCGAGCTTGACCTCGGTGCCGGACCACTTGCCGTAGATCACCTTGTCGCCGACCTTGACGCCGAGCGGCTGCAGACGGCCGTCCTCGAGGCGCTTGCCCTTGCCGACGGCAACGACCTCGCCTTCCATCGGCTTTTCCTGGGCCGTGTCGGGAATGATGATGCCGGACTTCGTCTTGGTCTCGGCGGCCATCGGCTTCAGGAGGAGCCGATCATGCAGGGGCTTGAATTTCATGGTGTTTCCTTTGGTTAGGGACCGGCGCCGCTTATAGGAAGCAGCACCGTCGAGTGTCAACGCGGCCCGCCGGCGTCCGATCGGCGCCGGTCGAACTGGGCCGAGGCAGCGGCATCCAGGGCTACCGTGAAATGGGCCATCTGATCGTCGTCCTGGCGACTGCGGACGTCGCCGTGACGGTAGAGCCAGGCAATGGTTGCGCCGTCGCTCAGCGGCACGTCGACCACCCGGGGTGTGCCGGCCTTGCTCAGGAAATCGCCGACCGCGTCCAGGAGCTGCTCGACGCCCTCGCCGGTCAGGGCCGAGATCGGATAGTGGCGCGCCCGCTCCGGCCCGGTGGCCGCGCGGGTCTGCAGCACCTCGCGGCGCTCCTGCGGCAGCGCGTCGATCTTGTTGAGGGCTTCGATGAAGATCGCGCCGCCCTCTTCCATGGCACCCAGCTGCTGCAGTACGTCCTCGACGTCGGTGCGCTGCGTCTCGCTGTCGGGATGGGCGATGTCGCGCACATGCACGATCAGGTCGGCCTCGATCACCTCTTCCAAGGTGGCGCGAAAGGCCGCGACCAGATGGGTCGGCAGGTCGGAGATGAATCCCACGGTGTCGGAGAGCACGCACTCCCTGCCGTTCGGCAATTTGATCGACCGCATCGTGGGATCGAGCGTGGCGAACAGCAGGTCCTTTGCCATGACCTGGGCACCGGACAGGCGATTGAACAGCGTCGACTTGCCGGCATTGGTGTAGCCGACCAGCGCCACCGTCGGCAGGCGCGCCTTCTTGCGGCCCGCACGATTGACCGCACGCGTCTTGCGCACGCCCTCGAGGTCGCGCTTGATGCGGACGATGCGCTCGCCGATCAGCCGGCGGTCGATCTCGATCTGCGATTCGCCGGGGCCGCCGAGGAAGCCGAAGCCGCCGCGCTGGCGTTCCAGATGGGTCCACGACCGGACCAGACGGCCACGCTGGTAGTCGAGCGCAGCAAGCTCGACCTGCAGGCGGCCTTCATGGGTTCGCGCGCGCGCGCCGAAGATCTCGAGGATGAGACCGGTGCGGTCGATGACCTTGGTGCTCCACGCCTTCTCGAGATTGCGCTGTTGTACCGGCGTGAGCTTCTCGTCGACAACGACCAGGCCGACGCCGTGCTCCTCTACTGCCGACTTGATCCGCTCGACCACGCCCTTGCCGATCAGGGTCGCGGGCGTGCGCCGGCGCAGCGGCACGCTTTGGGAGAGCCGCACATCGAGGTCGATGGCGCGCGACAGGCCGACCGCCTCCGCGAGCTTGGCGTCGCTGTCGCGCTCGCCGCCATGACGCATCGCCGACTCGTACGGGCTGAGCACGATCGCGACCGTCGCCGGCCGCATCGTCTCGACCGGCGTCCGCTTGCGCCTCTCGGGTGGTTCGATGTCCTCGATGTCGTCTGTCAAATCAGCCCGCTGCGTCGGCCTTGTCGCCGTCGAACAACTGCACCGGCGTAACCGGCATGATGGTCGAGATCGCATGCTTGTAGACGAGCTGCGAATGACCGTCGCGGCGCAGCAGCACCGAGAAGTTGTCGAACCAGGTGACGATGCCCTGCAATTTGACGCCGTTGACGAGGAAGATCGTGACCGGCGTCTTGTTCTTGCGGAGATGGTTCAGGAAGACGTCCTGAACGTTTTGTGCCTTTTCGCTCATGTTCTTGGCCTCTTGCTGGGCGACCGGACAGGCCTTCTGACCGCCGGTTGGAAGGTGCGGGTCTCTACCCGCTACCGAGTTGCATCAAATATAGGCGGTGTCCGGATCAAAGCAATGCCGCCAGTTCATTACAATTGCGTGCGTACAAACGAGGAGGATATTCCCGCAGCCGGTCCGACAATTGCCCGTCGCCGCCGAAAAGGACGGGCAATACGCCCGCCGCATGGGCGCATTCCAGGTCCGCCGGGGTGTCTCCAACCATCCATACGCCGTCATCCAGCGCAATTCCCGTGCCGTCCAGGGCCATGAAGATCGGATCGGGCGCCGGCTTGTCCCGCTTGGCGTCCCGCGCGCCGACCGCCTTCCTGATCCACTTGCCCCAGCCGAGATGGGCCAATTCGATCCTCAAGTTGTCCCCAACCTTGTTGCTGACGACGCCGATGTAGCAGCCGGCGTCGTGGCACCGCTGCAGCAGGTCTGCCGCGCCAGGCAACGGCTCCAGCCGATCGAGATGGATGCGGAGGAAAGTCTCGTAGAAGACACGCTGGGCTTCGCCGGCGCGCTCGCCGAACAGCCTGGGGAAATGATCGCGCAGGGAACCGTGGGCCCGCGCCTGCACTTCCTCTGTCGTCCACGGCGGCAGACCCAATGCCGTGAAGGTGTCGCGATAGCACTCCGTGATCGTGGGCCAGGTGTTGACCAGCGTGTTGTCCCAGTCGAACAGAATGGCGCGCGGACGTTCGATGCCTTCCGGCAGGCTCACGTCACCGCCTCGCCCTGGCTGGCGAAGCGCACGTATTCCTCGCGCAGGCGCCGGGCCGTCGGCCCGACCTTGCCGTCGCCGACGGAGTCGCCGTCGATTTTCACGACCGGCGTCACGAACGAGGTGGCGCTGGTGATGAACGCCTCCTTCGCCTTCTTCGCCTCGGCCAGGGTGAAGGGACGCTCGACGAACTTCAGCTGCATGGAATTGGCCAGCGCCTTCAACGTGTGGCGCGTGATCCCGGCCAGGATGCCGTTGTCGATGTGGCGGGTCACCAGCTCGCCGTCCGGCGTCACGATCCAGGCATTGGTCGAGGCGCCCTCGGTGACGCAGCCCTTGTCGTCGATCAGCCACGCCTCGTAGGCGCCGCTCTCGCGTGCGGCCTGCTTGGCCAGGACGTTGGGCAGCAGCGCCACCGTCTTGATGTCGCAACGCTCCCAGCGAATGTCGGGATGACTTTTGACGGCGACCCCGGGCCCCGTCTCGGCGCCGAGCCGCTTGGTGTTCTTGGTCGTGATCACCAGCGCGGGCTTCACCGGCGTGGTCGGAAAGGCGTGGTCGCGCCGCGCGACGCCGCGGGTGACCTGCATGTAGACCAGCCCGTCGCGCAGGTTGTTGCGCCGCATCAACTCGCGAATGACGAAGCCCAACGTGGCGCGCGCCACCGGCCAGCCGATGCGCAATTCGCCGAGCGAGCGGTCGAGACGGTCGATGTGCAGCGTCTCGTCGATCAGCCTGCCGTCGCGGATTCCCACGACCTCGTAGACGCCGTCTGCGAGCTGATAGCCGCGATCCTCGATATGTACGCTCGCCAGACGATGGTCGACGTAGCGGCCGTTGACATATGCATATCGCCCCATGAACGCCCTCCTACTCCGTCACCGGCTCGATGCCGTTGCGCTCGTCGCCCGTGCCGCCATGGAGGCCGAGCGACTTCAATTTACGATGCAGCGCCGACCGTTCCATGCCGACGAAGGTCGCGGTGCGCGAGATGTTGCCGCCGAAGCGCGTGACCTGGGCCAGCAGATATTCCCGCTCGAACACCTCGCGTGCGTCGCGCAGTGGCAGCTGCATGATCTCGCCGCCCTTCTCCCAGCGCAGGACCGACGGGGCGTCCTCGCTCACGTCGCTCGGCAGCACGTCGGCACGGATCGGCCCGCCGCCGCTCGGCGCCAGGATCAGAAGCCGCTCGATGACGTTGCGCAGCTGGCGGACATTGCCGGGCCAGTCATGGCCCTGCAGGGCGGCCAGCGTGTCCTCGCCGATGGTGCGGCTCGCCAGTCCCGTCGCGGCGGCGACGCGCTGCAGCAGGTCGGCGGCCAGTTCCGGAATGTCCTCGCGGCGCTCGCTGAGCGGCGGAATGCGAAGCGACACGACGTTGAGGCGATGGAACAGTTCCTCGCGGAAATGCCCCGCGGCGATCTCCTCCGGCAACGTCCGGCTGGTCGTGGCCAGCACGCGGACATCGACCTCGACGCGGGTCTTTCCGGCGTCGCGCATATACGACTGTTCCTGCAGTACCCGCGCGAGGCGGCTCTGCAGCGGCTGCGGCAGGTCCGCCACCTCCTTCAGCAGGAGCGTGCCGCCATGGGCCATCTCGAACGCGCCCGACACGCGCAGCGCATCCGGCCCGGTCTCGCCGTCGGTGCCGAACAGCTCGATGTCGAGCCGCTCGGCCGGCAGGGTCGAGCAGTTGACGACGACGAACGGGCCGGCGGCACGTTTCGAGCCCTGGTGGACAAGGCGGGCCACGGTCTCCTTGCCGCTGCCCGACGGACCGCCGATCAGCACGCGGCTCCCCGTTGGCGCGACCTTGTCGATCTGGGCGCGCACGCCCCCAGCCGGCCCCGAGGAGCCGACGAACGTCACTTCGCCGCCGGCGCGGCGGCGCAGCGTCGCATTCTCGCGCTTCAGCCGGTCGGCCTCGACGGCGCGGTCGACGACGAGCAGAAGGCGGTCGGCCTTGAACGGCTTCTCGACGAAGTCGTAGGCGCCGTTCTTGATCGCCGACACGGCGGTATCGATCGTGCCGTGACCGCTGATCATGACAACCGGCACCGGCGGATCCTCGCGATGGATCACCTCGAGGAGTTGCAGGCCGTCGAGCTCGCTGCCCTGCAGCCAGACGTCGAGGATAACCAGAGCCGGCCGGCGCTGGCGCACGGCCTCCATCGCCTCCGTGCTGTTGTGGGCGCGGCGGGCGGTGTGGCCTTCGTCTTCGAGAATGCCGGCGATCAGCGTGCAGATGTCGCGCTCGTCGTCGACGATGAGAATATCGTGGCCCATGACCTTCAATCGTCCGCTATGGTTCGCGGATCATTGTGCGGCAGTCGCATGGCGAGCTGCCGACGCGATTTCCTTCGCATCCCGCCGGAATACCAGACTGATGCGCGCGCCGCCACCCTCGCGGTCACCCAGCGCGAGACTGCCGCCGTGGTCTTCCATGATCTTCTTGACGATGGCGAGGCCAAGGCCGGTGCCCTTGCTGCGCGTCGTCATGTAGGGCTCGGTAAGGCGATCGCGCCCGTCCTTCGGCAAGCCCTTGCCGTTGTCGGTGATGGCGATCGTCACGACGGCACCGTCGTCGGAGAGTGCGAGCGAGATCTCGCCCGGCGGCAATGTCTTGCCCGGTTCGGCTTCCCTGCCCTCGATCGCCTCGGCGGCATTCTTCAGGATGTTGGTCAGCACCTGGCCGATCTGGCGCCGGTCGCAGATCAGCGGAACCGGCCTGTCCGGCAGGCTCGACTGATAGCGGATGGCGGGATTTCCATTGCGCTGGAGGAACAGCGCCTGCTGGCACAGTTCCTTGGCGTCCTCGGGCTGGACCGTCGGTCGCGGCATGCGCGCGAAGGATGAGAATTCATCGACCATGCGGCCGATATCGCCGACCTGGCGGATGATGGTGTCGGTGCAGATCGAGAACGTCTCGGGGTCGTCCTTGATCTGCTTCAGGTAACGCCGCTTCAGCCGCTCCGCCGAGAGCTGGATCGGCGTCAGCGGATTCTTGATCTCGTGCGCGATGCGTCGCGCCACGTCGCCCCACGCCGCCATGCGCTGGGCCGACATGAGATCCGTCACATCGTCGAAGGTAACGACCGCACCGGCATCCGAGGCCGCGCTGATCCGCACGAGCAGCAGCCGGCGCGTGCCGTGCTGCAGGGTCTCGATCTGACCCTGGGTGGAGCGGTCCGGTCGCTCCGCCGCCTGTGCGGCCAGCGGCGCGATCTCCGGCATCAGGGCGATGAGCGGCCGGTCGAGCACACCGTCTTCCGGCAGTGCCATGAGCTCGAGCGCCGAGCGGTTGGTGCGGGTGACGATTCCCCTGGGATCGATGCTCAGCACACCGGCCGAGACGCCGGCCAGCACCGCATCGGTGAGGCGCCGGCGGGTGTCGAGCTCCTTGTTGGCGTCGACCAGCTCGCCGCGCTGCTGCTCGATCTGGCTGGTCATGCGGTTGAACGAGCGCGCGAGCTGACCCAGCTCGTCGTTTGGCGGGCCCTCGTCGACCCTCGCGGCGAGATCGCCGCCGCGCACCCGCTCCGCCGCCAGCATCAACCCGCCGATCGGCGCGGTCAGGCGCGTGGCGAACAGGATCGCCAGCCACACCGCGGCCAGCAGCATCAGGAGCGCGATGGCGCCGCAGATCACGAAGATGACGAGCTGGCTACGGCGCAGTGCCTGCTCGATCTGGGCGTAGAACTTGCCGGCGAACTCGATGCTCTTGATGTAGTCGACGACCTTGAGGTCGACGGCGTGGCCGGTCACCAGGAAGATCGGCTCGCCGACGAAGAGCTGCATGACGAAGTATGTCCCCGTCCCGGCATTGAACTCGATCGGCCGCGGCTGGTTGACGGCGAGCCACAGAACTTGCGCCGGAGGTACCGGGTTGGCGGCGGGCTGGGCCTCCGGCGCGACGGCGCGGGCGATCAGGCCCTTGTCGCCGTCGACCACGGCGGCTTCGATGATCGGCCGGCCGGCGATGAGCTGTTCGAGCAGCTTGCTCGTGGCGTCCTTGTCGTGAAGCGCCGTCGTGTTCAGTTCCTGAAGCGGCGCGGAAACGGCGGCGATGTCGCGCAGGATCTCCTCTTCGCGCGCGCGCCGGACAGGCTCGCCGATAGCGCGCGCGGCCTCGTAGGCAGTCTGCGCCGGCTTGACGACGAAATCCGTGAGATTGAGCAGCAACAGCGACAGGATGATCGAGACGATGATGGTGGGCGTGATGGTGAAGACGCTGCACACCAGGACCAGGCGCATGTGCAGGCGCGAGCCCGCCGCGCCGCGCCGCCGGTCGAGCCAGAGCTGCGTCAGGCGCACTGCGAGTACCGCCACCAGCGTCACGGCGATCAGCAGGTCGGCCACGAGCAGGCCGGTCATCCAGCCGCTGGTGCCGAAGGCCGCCGGCACGAAGCCCGCGAGCCAGGCGTAAGTCACCGCCCCCGCCAGCACCGCGAGCGCAGCCAGCGACATGGCCGCGACGCGTCCGGTCAGGCCGCGGCCCACCGCCGTCATCACGTCGCCAAAGCGTGAACCGCCCAGCGAAGTTGTCACCAAATCACCCGCCTCTGCGGACCTGCGGCGTACGCACGACGGGAACGTCGAGGTCCTTGATCTTCTTGCGCAACGTATTGCGATTGAGCCCCAGGAGACGGGCCGCGCGCAACTGGTTCCCGCGGGTTGCCCCCAGCGCCAGGGACAATAGCGGCCGCTCGACCTCGGCGATGACGCGATCGTACATGCCATCGGGCGGCAGGCGGTCTCCGTGCGCCGCGAACAAGGCCTGAAGATGGCGGTCGACGGCGTCCGTCAGGTTGATCTCGCCGCCGTCCGAACGACCGCCCTCGTCCGCTTCGGGCGCCAGGATCGCGTCGGCAAGCTCGGTTTCGATGGTTTCGAGATTGATCACTTCTTCGGAATAGAGCGCCGACAGGCGGCGCACGAGGTTCTCCAGCTCGCGCACGTTGCCCGGCCAGCGGTGCTGGCGCAGGCGCGCCATGGCGTCGGTCGACAGCACCTTGGTCGGCAGGCCGTCGACGGTCGCTGCGCGCAGGAAATGGTTGGCGAGTTCGGGAATGTCGTCGAGACGCTCGCGCAGCGGCGGCAGGCGGATAGGCACGACGTTCAGGCGATAGAAGAGGTCCTCGCGGAACAGCCCCTGCTGGATCAGGCGGCGCAGGTCGCGATGGGTGGCCGCGACGATGCGGACATTGGCTTTGATCGGCGTGCGGCCGCCGACGGTCATGTACTCGCCTTCCTGCAGCACGCGCAGCAGGCGGGTCTGGGCCTCGGGGGGCATGTCGCCGATCTCGTCGAGGAACAGCGTGCCGCCCGCGGCCTGCTCGAACTTGCCCGAGGAGCGCTGGACGGCGCCGGTGAAGGCGCCGCGCTCGTGGCCGAACAGCTCGCTCTCGATCAGCTCGCGCGGGATGGCGGCCATGTTGAGCGCCACGAAGGGGCCCTTGCGGCGCTTGCCATAGTCGTGGAGCGCACGCGCGACCAGTTCCTTGCCCGTGCCCGATTCGCCCGTGACCATCACCGTGAGATCGGTCGCCATCAGGCGCGCGAGGGCGCGATAGATCTCCTGCATGGCCGTCGAGCGGCCGATCAGCGGCAGCCGCTCGCTCTCCTCCGGCGGATGGTTGCCGCGCGGCATCGACGCCGCCGGCGCCGAGAGCGCGCGGTTCACGACCGAGACGAGTTCGTTGAGGTCGAACGGCTTGGGCAGGTACTCGAACGCGCCGCGCTCGGTCGCCCGTACGGCGGTCAACAGGGTCGACTGCGCGCTCATGACGATGATGCGCAGGTCGGGCCTGAGCTTGCGGATGCGCGGCACGAGGTCGAGGCCATTCTCGTCCGGCATCACCACGTCGGTGATGACGAGCTGGCCCTCGCCTTCCTGGACCCACTGCCACAGCGCGGCCGCGGTGCCGGTGCTGCGCACGGTGTGGCCCTGGCGGCCAAGGGCCTGGTGGAGAACGGTGCGGATCGCCCGGTCGTCGTCGGCTACGAGGATGGTGGCGCTGGTCATAGGTGATCCTGCGACAGCTGCATGGGCAGCATCACACGGAAGGTCGTGCGGCCGGGCTCGCTGTCATATTCGATGGCGCCGCCATGATCGTTGACGATCTTGGCGACCAGGGCGAGGCCGAGGCCGGTGCCGGTCGGCTTGTTGGTGATGAAGGCGTCGAACAGGTGGCTGCGGATTTCGTCCGACACACCACGTCCGTTGTCGCGTACCGATACGACCAACGGCAGGTTCACCCTCGCCTGCTGGCCGGGCACCGCGAGCCGGAGCCCATGCCTGAAGGCCGTCGACAGCTCGATCTCGCGCTCTCCCTCGCCCGGCACCTCGCAGGCATTCTTCACCAGGTTGAGAAACACCTGGATGAGCTGGTCGCGGTCGCCGAACACCTCGGGCAGCGACGGATCGTAGCTCTCGACGAACCGCACGTTCTTGCCGAATCCGTTCTGCGACAGGCGGCGGACGTGGTTCAGCACCTGGTGAATGTTGAGCGGCCCCCGATCGATCGGGCGGCCGTCCTCGAACGCCTCCATGCGGTCGACCAGCGCAACGATGCGGTCGGTCTCCTCGCAGATCAGGGTGGTGAGCTCGCGGTCGCTGTCGGGCACCGACTGTTCGAGAAGCTGCGCGGCGCCGCGAATGCCCGAGAGCGGATTCTTGACCTCGTGCGCGAGCATGGCGGCCAACGCGCTCACCGAACGGGCGGCGCTGCGGTTGGACATCTGGCGGTCGATGCTGCGCGCGATCGACTGCTCGACCAACGACACGGCGATCAGGCCGTCGCTCTCGACGACGGGAGACAGGCGCAAGGCACAGAACCGGTTGCCGATTCGCGGCGAGCTCAGCGTGACGCCGTTCTCGGCCACGGCGCCGCCGGTCGCCAGCACCTGCTCGAGCAGGGAGAACAGAGGCGTATCCTCGGGCACGAACTCGGCCAGCGGATGTCCGACCAGACGCGCCCGGCCGACGCCGAAGAACTGCTCGGCCGACAGATTGGCGTAGTGGATCGTCGCCGAGCCGTCGACCACCAGGATCGCCTCCGAAAGCGAATCCAGAATGGCGCTCGGGAACTGCTCGTTCGCGGAAGCGGGTCGCTTGAGCGGCCGCACGGCCATCTCAGGCCGCCAGCCGGTCGAGCGCCGGCAGGAAGAACGAGGCGAGCAAGGCGCGGACCTTGTCGGCTTCGGTCTCCCGGTTCACGGCAAAGCGGAACTCGGCCGACGCCGGCAGGCCCTTCGAGTACCAGCCGAGATGCTTGCGCGCCATGCGCACGCCCGTCTCCAGGCCGTAGTGCTCGAGCATCGCGTCGAAGTGCGTGCGTACGGCGGCGTACTGCGTGGCGAGCGACGGATCGCCGAGCTTTTCGCCCGTGCGCAGGTAGTGGATCGCCTGGTTGAGAAACCACGGGCGGCCGTAGGCGCCGCGGCCGATCATGATGCCGTCCGCGCCCGACTGCTCGAGTGCCTGGTCGACGTCGTCGAGCGTGTTGATGTCGCCGTTGGCGATCACCGGCAGGCTGGTGGCGGCCTTCACCTCGCGGATGAACGCCCAGTCGGCATGACCGTCATAGAACTGGCAGCGCGTGCGGCCATGCACGGTGAGCAGCTTGATCCCGCACTCCTGGGCGATGCGCGCGAGGTTGGGCGCGTTGCGGCTGGCGGAGTCCCAGCCGGTGCGCATCTTGAGGGTGACCGGCAGCCGCACGGCCTTCACGGTCGCCTCGAGGATCTTCGCGGCATGGACTTCGTCGCGCATCAGCGACGAACCGGCATGGCCGTTCACGACCTTCTTCACCGGACAGCCGAAATTGATGTCGATGATGGCCGCACCCCGATCCTCGTTCAGCTTGGCGGCATCGGCCATGACCTGCGGCTCGCAGCCGGCAAGTTGGACGGACATCGGGAACTCTTCGGGCGAGTTTTTCGCCATCAGCAGGGTCTTGCGATTCTCCCGCACCATGGCGGCCGACGCGATCATCTCGGACACGACGAGGCCCGCGCCGCCGCGCTTCACCATCTGCCGGAAAGGCATGTCGCTGACGCCCGACATCGGCGCCAGGATGACGGGATCCTCGATGCGGACGGGGCCAATATCGACGGGCTTGAGGCGGGGTGCTGTGCTCATGTCATGATCAGTTTATAGGCAACTTGTGCAGTGCACAATAATTGGGCGAGAAATAACGGGTCCGGCGGGCGGACGCAAGCGCGGCAAGTGCACACCAGTTAACCCGATGTTATTCAAGCCTTCGTGCCCAGCTGTACCGCCCTGATCGTCGCCGCCGGCCGCGGGACCCGCTTCGGCGGCCCCCTGCCGAAGCAATATGCCGACCTGGCCGGCCAGCCGGTCCTGCGCCACACGGCGGCGGCGTTGCGGGCGTGTTCGGCCATCGGCGCAGTCCGGGTCGTCATCGCCGCCGGCGACGAGAGCCACTACGCGGCCGCGACGGCCGGCCTCGCTCTCGGTCCGCCCATCGTCGGTGGAGCCAGTCGCCAGCAATCGGTGCTCAACGGCCTCGAGAGCCTGGCGGCCGAGGCGCCGGACTTCGTCGCCATCCACGATGCGGCCCGGCCGTTCGTGCGTGCCGCGGATATTTCCGCCTGTCTTTCGGCAGCGTCCGCACACGGCATCGACGGCGCGATCCTGGGCGTTGCACTTGCCGATACGCTGAAGCGCGTCGACCATGCCGGTGCGATCACTGCGACTGTGGCGCGCGCCGGCCTGTGGCGCGCGCAGACGCCGCAGATATTCCGCTTCCCCGCCCTGCTCGCCGCACATCGCGCCGCCGCCGCGCTGGCGGCGAGCGACGCCACGGCCCTCACCGACGACGCCGCGGTCGCCGAGCGCTCCGGCATGAGACTTGTCATGGTGCCCGGGCACGACGACAACACCAAGATCACAACGGCGGAAGACCTCCTGCGAGCGAACATGATGGAGACACGCAGCGCATCCGGCTTCGACGTCCACGGCTTTGCCCCTGGCAAGGCCGTCATGCTCGGTGGCGTGGCGATCGCCCATAACCATGCGCTCGCTGGCCATTCCGACGCCGACGTGGCGTTGCATGCCTTGACCGATGCCGTGCTGGGCACGATCGGCGCCGGCGATATCGGCAAGCACTTCCCGCCCTCTGATCCGCAGTGGCGCGGCGCCTCGTCCGATCGCTTCCTCCAGCACGCCATCGGCCTGCTGACGGCACGCGGCGGGCGCATCGTGCACCTCGACCTCACGCTGATCTGCGAGGCGCCCAAGATCGGCCCGCACCGCGACGCCATGGTGGCGAGCATCGCGAGGATCGCCGGCGTCGACGCCGACCGGGTGAGCGTGAAGGCCACCACCACCGAGGGGCTGGGCTTCACCGGCCGCCGCGAAGGGATCGCGGCGCAGGCGATGGCCACTGTCGAATTGCCCAAACGTTAGAGGGTTCGATGTTCGATCACGAAATCAGGGATGTGGCGGAGCGCGTGCTGCTGTCCTGCCGCAAGCGCGGCCTCAAGGTGGTGACCGCGGAATCCTGCACCGGCGGCCTGGTTGCTGCCGCATTGACGGCGATCGCGGGATCGTCCGACGTCGTCGAACGCGGATTCGTCACCTACGCCAACGAGGCCAAGCGCGAGATGCTGGGCGTGCCCTGGGATGCGCTGCTCGGCCACGGTGCGGTGAGCGAGCCCGTCGCGCGGGCCATGGCCATGGGCGCCCTCGCCCGCTCGCAAGCAAATGTCTCGGTATCGGTGACCGGCGTCGCCGGACCGGGCGGTGGCAGCGCCGACAAGCCCGTCGGCCTGGTGTACTTCGCCGCCGCTCGCGACGGCCACGAAGTCGTGGCCGAGCGCCACGTCTTCCCGGGCGACCGCGACGGCATCCGTCGCCTGGCCACCATCACCGCCCTCAGCCTGCTGGCCACGCTCGCCGAACGTTAGAGCCTATTCCGTCCGGCTGGAATCAGCCGGACGGAATAGGCCTGGGTCGAAGCGCTTCGAGTCATGCGCTTAAGGGCGTCCCAAGCAACAGGCTTCAGCTTCGGAAAGTACCAAAATCCCGGGACGCTTCTGATGCCGATGGCACAAGGGTTTCAGACGATTCGTCCCAGAATTCAATCACCCCCTCAGCGCAATAAAATTAGCCCATCGAGAAGGCCGCGCCCCGCCCATAGAGCTGCGCCGCGCGGGCCTCGAAGGCGGCGACCATGCGCTTCACCGCCTCGGCAAACAGCACTCGCACGGTGTGCTGCAGGATAAGCGAGCGGAATTCGAACTCGAGCGCGAACGCGATCTCGGTGCCATTGGGGTGCGGCCTGAATTGCCAGCGGCTGGCCAGATGCCTGAACGGGCCTTCGATGCCCGTGGTCTCGATGCGCGCGCCCGCGGGATCGTCCGCAGTCAGGACGACGCGCGAAACGAACTTCTCGTGGAATGGGCCGAAGCCGATCGCCAGCTCGTCGATCTCGACGCCCGGCCCCTCGCGACGGCGCACCCGCGCGGCCGTGCACCAGGGCAGGAACTCCGGATAGCGCGGCACGTCGGCCACCAGATCGAACAGCTGCTGGGGCGCGAAGCGCACGACCTTGCGCTCGGCATGCTTGGTGATCGTCACGGCGTGTCTAGGATTTGAGGTGTGCGGCGCGCGCGGCCCGCAGGCGGGCGAAGTCGTCGCCGGCGAGATAGCTCGAGCGCGTGAGCGGCGAGGCGGAGACCATCAGGAAGCCCTTGGCGCGGGCCATCGCGGCAAGCTCGTCGAACTCGGCCGGCGTCCAGAACCGGTCGATCGGCGCGTGCTTGGGGGTCGGCTGCAGGTATTGGCCGACGGTGAGGAAGTCGACATCGGCGGCGCGCAGGTCGTCCATCACCTGCAGGATCTCCTCGCGTGTCTCACCGAGGCCGACCATCAGGCCGGACTTGGTGAACATCGCGGGGTCGATTTCCTTCACCCGCGACAGCAGGCGCAGCGAGGTGAAGTAGCGCGCGCCCGGTCGGATCGTCGTGTAGAGCCGCGGCACGGTCTCGAGATTATGGTTGAACACGTCGGGGCGCGCAGCGACCACGATCTCGATGGCGCCCGGCTTGCGCATGAAGTCCGGCGTCAGTACCTCGACCGTCGTCTTCGGCGCCGACTTGTGCAGAGCGCCGATGACTTCGGCGAAGTGCGCGGCCCCGCCGTCGTCCAGGTCGTCGCGATCGACCGAGGTCACCACGACATGGTCGAGGCCCAGCTTGCCGACGGCTTCGGCGATGTTCGCGGGCTCATGCGGGTTCAGCGCGCCCGGCTTGCCGGTGGCGACGTTGCAGAAGGCGCAGGCCCGCGTGCAGGTCTCGCCCATGATCATGAAGGTGGCGTGCTTCTTCTTCCAGCACTCGCCGATGTTGGGGCAGGCCGCCTCCTCGCACACCGTCGTGAGCTTCAGCTCGCGCATCAGCCGCTTGGTTTCGGCGTACTCCGGCGAATTGGGCGCACGCACCCTGATCCAGTCCGGCTTGCGCTGGATCGGATTGTCCGGCCGGTGCGCCTTCTCGGGATGGCGCTCAGCGCGGGTCAGCAGGGGCTTGTCGAGATTACCGTCCATTTGAGCCGTCCATGACGGCCTAGATATGGAGCGTCCGGCCGTACGCCGCCAGTACCGACTCATGCATCATTTCCGACAGGGTGGGATGCGGGAACACCGTGGCCATCAGCTCCGCCTCGGTGGTCTCGAGCGTCTTGGCCACGCTGTAGCCCTGGATCAACTCCGTCACCTCGGCGCCGATCATGTGCGCGCCCAGGAGCTCACCGGTCTTGGCGTCGAAGATCGTCTTGATGAAGCCCTCGGGCTCGCCGAGCGCGATCGCCTTGCCGTTGCCGATGAACGGGAACTTGCCGACCTTGACCTGCAGTCCCTTGGCCTTGGCCGCGGCCTCGGTCATGCCGATGCTCGCGACCTGCGGCTGGCAGTAGGTGCAGCCCGGGATGTTCTCTGTCTTCATCGGATGCACGCCCTTCACGCCGGCTAGCTTCTCGACCACCAGCACGCCCTCGTGCATGGCCTTGTGCGCGAGCCACGGCGGGCCGGCCACGTCGCCGATCGCATAGACGTTCGGTTCGCCGGTGAAGCCCCACTGGTCGATCACGATATGGGTCTTCTCGACCTTCACCTTGGTGCCCTCGAGGCCGAGGTTCTCGACGTTGCCGACGATGCCGACGGCCGAGATCACGCGATCGACGGTGATCTGCTCGCTCTTGCCGCCGGCGGTGATGGTCGCGGTGACGTTGTTGGCGCCCTTCTTCAGGTTCGACACCGTGGCGCCGGTCAGGATCTTCATGCCCTGCTTCTCGAACGCCTTTTTGGCGAAAGCCGATACCTCCTCGTCCTCGACGGGCAGGATGCGCGGCAGCACCTCGCACACGGTCACCTCGGCGCCCATGGTGCGGTAGAAGCTCGCGAACTCGATGCCGATCGCGCCCGAGCCGATCACCAGCAGCGACTTGGGAAACTCAGGCGGCACCATCGCTTCCTTGTACGACCAGATCAGCCTGCCGTCCGACTCGAGGCCCGGCAGCTGCCGCGCCCGCGCGCCGGTGGCGATGATCAGGTTCTTGTAGCTGAGCGTCGTGCTGCTCTTGTCGTTCAACGCCACGGCGAGCTTGCCGCTGCCTGCCAGTTTGGCCGTGCCGTCGAACACCGTGATCTTGTTCTTCTTCATCAGGCCGGAGACGCCGTTGCTGAGCTGCTTGGCGACCTTGCGCGAACGCTCGACGATCTTCCTGGCGTCGAACGACACATCCTTGACCGTGAGGCCGAAGGCGTCGGCATGTTTGATGAGGCCGTAGACTTCCGACGTGCGCAGCAGCGCCTTGGTCGGGATGCAGCCCCAGTTGAGGCAGATGCCGCCCATGTGCTCGCGCTCGACCACGGCGGTCTTGATGCCGAGTTGCGCTGCACGAATGGCCGCGACGTAGCCGCCCGGCCCGCCGCCCACCACGATGAGATCGAAACTGGTCTCGGCCATGTCTGCCTCCTAGACCAGCATCGCCGCCGGTTGCTCGATATAGGCCTTGAGCGTCTGCAGGAA
>Ga0070658_10000860_pt1 | contig 25942 bp, 25 predicted proteins | sample KBSC13metaG_FD_64664 | JGI IMG/M metagenome (GOLD analysis project Ga0070658, IMG submission 64664) | Corn rhizosphere microbial communities from Kellogg Biological Station, Michigan, USA - KBS C1-3 metaG | ecosystem: Host-associated > Plants > Roots > Rhizosphere > Soil ... | reverse complement strand
ATTATCCTCGCCGTGGCCCTGTATCAGAGACGAACCCAACCCGCGGTCGACCTGCAGGCGGCCTACAGCCCACCGATGCCTTCGCCCGCGCTCAGCGTTTATGGTCAGCCGGGAACCCCCGCCATCGCCGGAATGCAGCCGCGGCAATCGGATGAAATCTGGAAGATTGAGCCCGAGCCGATCGCGCTGGAGGCCCGCCGGCTTACGGCGGCGGATTTGTTTGGCGTCTTCCTCTTCTACTTGGTCTTCAGCTCGACGTTTGGCCTCATCGTGACCGGCTTCCCAGGCTTCGGCCATCACCACGCGTTGAAGTTTGCCGGTCTGATCACCCCGTTCCTCCACCGTATCTCGTTGATGCCGTCGTCGACACGCATGGTCATCGTCGTCGGTCTCGAAACGTTGATGTACGTCATCACCGGCGGGTTGCCCATCCTGCTTCTGATGTACCTGGCACGCAAGCGTGGGGCGTCCCTGGGCAAAGAAATCGGCCTCACACGACGGGTGACGATAAAGAGCATTCTCTACGGCGTGGGCGGCTACTGCATCGGCATGCCGCTCATGATCGTGGTGGCTCTCGTCGCGCCGCACGTGTTCCGGCATTTCCCAAGCCCGTCGAACCCGGCCATTCCGCAGCTCATCTCCGCCAACTCGCTGCCGGCCGCTTTCCTCCTGATCGGCCTCGCGTCGATAGCTGCGCCCATCATCGAGGAAACACTCTTCCGCGGTGTTCTCTACAACGCCATCAAGATGCGCACGGGGGTATGGCCCGCGATCCTGCTGTCCGGTTTCATCTTCGGCTTCATCCATCCCGTCGGAATCGCCGAAATGTTCCCCCTCGCCGTCCTCGGCGGCGTCTTCGCCTGGATGGCCGAAACCCGCAAATCGCTCATGCCGTCGATGGTCGCCCACTGCCTCAACAACCTGTCCAGTTGCCTCCTCGTCTTCTCACTCATGCAGCAGTAGAAACCGAATGGCAAAGCCGTCTTGTCCGTGGCGCCTGTCATTCGATACAACCTTGATCCAGCGAGAGCAGGGGCCGAACAGAGCGCCACCAGAAGGTGCGTTGCCACCAGAGACGCAATCTGGCGCGGCGGTCGGCCCTCGCTGCCTACGTCGTCACCGCTCAACTCCAGAAGGAACTTTAACGTTCGACCGCGTATCTTATATGCCAAATATTGTTAGGAGAAACTTCATGCAGTCCGAACTGACACGCCTGACGGCCGAGTCCATGCAGGCGTCCGCGGGCAAGATCGACGCCCTTACCGCCCTGGTTGGTCCGGATGCCTTTGTCGACGAGATCATTCGCGTCGTCTCCCGCCGCGCCTCCGCCACAAGCTACACCGCCATGTCCAACATCACCGAGCTCGGCTCGCGGATCGTGGGCGCGGCCGGCCAGAGCACCAACATTGAGCTCATTGTCGACATGGTCAAACTCGGCGGCAACGGCCCTATCATGGCCAACGCCCTCGCCGCCTTAGGCACGGGCGTCACGAGTGTCGGCCCCTTCGGCGAGGGCAGCATCCACCCCGCCTTCGCCGAAATCGCCGCCCGCGCCCGAGTCGTTAGCCTCGGCGATCCCGCCCACACCGACGCCCTCGAGTTCGACGACGGCAAGCTGATGCTCGGCAAACTCGACCCGCTGCTGAACGTCACCTGGGAGCGAATGGTCGAGCGCATCGGGGACGTCGACATCAAAAAACTCTTCACCGAGTCCAGCCTCGTCGCCCTCGTCAACTGGACGATGGTGCCCGCTATGTCCGACATCTGGGAGATGGCCCTGGCGTTGCTCGCCGCAGCCGGTGGAACCAAGGGCACCCGCTTCTTCTTCGACCTTGCCGACCCCGAGAAGCACGACGACGCCGCTGTCGCCGCCGCCTGCCGCCTCCTCGCGCGCTTCCAGGAATTCGGCTCGACGATCCTAGGCCTCAACGAGAAGGAAGCCTTCCGCGTGGGAGCAGCCCTTGGTTACAAAGGCGACACCGCCGGCCGGGACGCTGTCAAGGCCGTCGCCGCAATGATAAGCAGCGAACTGCCGATCGACACCGTCGTCGTCCACCCACGCGCCTATGCCGTCGTGGCGTCGAAGGGCACGGTCACCGCCGACGTCGACGGACCGTTCACCGAGAACCCGCTCATCTCGACCGGCGCCGGCGACCACTTCAACGCCGGCTTCTGTCTCGGCAAGCTCATCGGTCTCCCGGACGATCAAGCCGCCACCGCCGCCGTCGGCACCTCAGGCTACTACGTCCGCAACGCCAAGAGCCCCTCCTTCGCCCAACTCACCGAGTTCCTCGCCCAGCAATCGGCCGCATAACGTTGGTCGCCCGGAACCGCGATGCACCCGCGCCTTGGCCGTCAAGACAAACAATGTCCGGTATCGTCAATCTCCGCAAGCCCCTCGCCCATTCCGATGGGAGAGGGGTGGCGAAGCCGGGGTGAGGGTCCTATTTCCAGCAATCCGCACAGTCATCCTCAACCTCTCCAGTACGGTACATTCACTACAGCACCTCCGTAGTTTACATGGACTTCACCGCCCGGGACGACGCCCTGGGTCATCGAGATAAGGATAAAGTAAGATGAAGACTTATCTGCCGCGGACACAGGCCCTGCAAGACGCGCAAGGAATCTGGTGCGTGGAGGCGGCCTGGATGGATCGCATCGAGGAGGCCTACTACCTCGGCGGCGACTTCGACGGCCGTCGCGACTGCTGCTTCTACTACATGGTATGGGCCGACGCCGACGTCAAAGTGTGGAACGTCGGCATGAACCTCTACGGTCAGCTCGAGGTTCCCTTCAGCACCACGCACTGCACCGTCGTCGGCAGCTACCGGTCTCTCCGCGATGCACTCGGCGCCGCCGAGGCACACGCTTTCAAGCGACTCACCACCAAGCACCCGGCCGTGTCGACATCGACTGTCGACGACGGCCTGCTCGACGCCCCCGTCGCTCATTCGCAAACAGACCCTGGACACCACGCGTTCCAATAACCCACCGCCCCTTCCACCAATCCTACACCCCTCAGCCCCTCTTCCTGGAGGGGAGAGGGTTGGGGGAGTGGGGTAGCGCGATCGACCGTCCCCTCTAATTTCCACTCTATTCCTCGATTCTCGGAAGGACTCTCCGCCCTCGCGCATAATCATAGAGCATGCTTCGCCGTAGACACTTTTTCCCGCTCATCACCATCGTTTCCATGTCCGCTGCCGGATGCCAAACACCAAAGACGCCACCGTCCGCGCCGCTCACGTCGATCAATGTCGACACGCCGTCGACCATCGCCAATCGCGAGTTCCTCCAGCGTGCCAAGTACGATCCATGGAAGCTTGAGATCGGCACGCCCGATACCAAACCAACCATCGCGTACATCGCCGATGGCCGCACCGCGTGCCTCGTCGACGGAAACGGCAATGTCATCCGCAAGTATGTTGCCGGCCATTATGTGAACAACTTCCTCACGCCCACGGTTGGGAGCCAACCCGACGCGAACCCAGCATCCAACGATGTCTACAGCGCCACTTCCGCTCCCCAGGAACTGGATCTGCGCGCCGGCACGCTCACCACGCACAAAGGTGGGCAGGCAATCGTGTTTTCCGACCCGGACCTCAAAGCAAGAGACTGGCCGAAGTTATGGTCGACCTCGGACATCGCCATCGACGGGGACCCCGAAGCGCAGCAGATGGTCCACGCGAACCTCTTCTATCTCCTCTCGTCCACCTGCTCCGGCAACCAGCATTCGATACCCCCGATGGGACTGTCGACATCGATCTATGGCGGTCACATCTTCTGGGACGCCGACACGTGGATGTTCCCGACCCTCATTGTCCAGCACCCCGAGGACGCCCGCAGCATCGTCGACTATCGATTTAAAACCCTCGCACAGGCGAAAAAGAACGCGCAGGCCCACGGCTTCCCCGGAGCGGAGTACGCCTGGGAGAGCGCGTTGACCGGGGAAGAGACGGCACCCGCCGAGTTTGCGAAGGAACGTCACATCACCGCCGATATCGCTATGGCCGCGTGGCAGTACTACGTCTGGACGGGCGACGTCACCTATCTCAAGACCGAGGGCTGGCCGATCCTCCAGGCATCCGCGCAGTACTGGGCGAAGCGCGCGACCAAGGGAGCTGACGGCGCCTACCACATTACCCAGGTCCTCCCACCCGACGAAACCGCCGGCCCGGTCGACGACGACGCCTACACCAATGGCGTTGTCGGCAAGTCGCTCCAGGCAGCCGTCACCGCCGCGAAGATAGTAGCGGCGACAGCCGATCCGGCGTGGTCGACTATTGCGTCGAAACTGGTCATCCCCGTCGATAAAAACCTTGGCTTCCCCGCCGAACACGCGGGAATGAAGCCTACATTGAAAGCTAAGCAAGCCGACACACTATTGCTTCTCTATCCCTTGAACGCTACCTACGATGCATCGACCCAGGCCAAGATGCTGGACTTCTACCGTTTGCACACGATTGCGACGGGCCCCGCAATGACGTCTTGCATCAACGCTGTCATCTCTGCCCGTCTCGGTCGCGCCCAGCAGTCCCTCGACGATTTCCACGATGCCTACCGTCCGTTCGAGCGAGGTCCATGGGACGCTTTCTCCGAGAAGCGCACCACCAGCAACGTGTACTTTATGACAGGCATGGCCGGTGCACTGCAGAGCGTTCTCTACGGCTTCGCCGGTTTGCAAGCCGTTCCGGCAGGGGAGAAGGGGACGGGGCACAAGATCGCGGGCGACGCCACCGTGTCGCTGTACTCCGATCCGCACCTGCCGCCAGGCTGGACCAGACTTGAGGTCCAGGGTATCAAATTTCGCGGCAAGACCATCGACCTCACCATCGGCGCTGGGAATACTGTCACGACCAAGTAATGGACCGGGTACCATGCCGTCAGCTCTGGGCGGACATGTCTTCTCCTAACCGCTAAGGAGCACGTCGACGCAACTTTCGGACGGAAACCAAAAGAATAGCCGGAAGCAGAGGCAATCACCACTCCCTGTTGGCCGTGGGGCAACCCGCCACGTCGCCGTCTCAGGCTGGCACTCCATTGCGCGTCGACGCGCCTTCAGGGCCACTCTGCAGGCCGACCCCTTCTTGCGTCTGCGCCTCGCCCTCACAGCGGCGATGTTCGTCGCAGCAACCGGCACCGGCGGTTTCATGCTCATCGAGCACTTCTCCCCGCTAGACTCCCTCTACATGACCGTCATCACGCTGAGTACGGTCGGCTACGAAACCGTCCACCCTCTCAATAGCGGTGGCAAGATCTTCGCGATGTTCCTGATCACTGTGGGCATCGTCATCGCCACCTGGGTACTGTCGACGGTCGTCGAAGTCTTCGTCAGCGAACAGGCTCAGCGGCTCAGGGAGCGCCGGCAAATGGACAAACTCATTGATAGCATGAAGGGGCACTTTCTGGTTTGCGGATATGGCCGCATCGGCCGGCAGATTGCCACTCAGTACGCCCAGAACCGAATCCCGTTCGTCGTCATCGACATGGACCCTGAACGCATCGAGCAACTGCGGCACGACGGGGTACCCTTCCTCGAAGGCGACGCCTCCGAGGACGAGACCCTGATCAAGGCGGGCATCCACCGCGCCGCGGGCCTCATCGCCGTGACACCCACCGACGCTGTCAACACATTCATCGTATTGACGGCCCGCGGCGTGCGTTCAGACCTGTTCATCGTCGCCCGCGCTGACTCCAGCGGCAATGTCGAGAAGCTCTACCGCGCCGGGGCCAGCAAGGTCATTGCTCACCACGTACTCGGCGGTCGATGGATCGGCATCACGGCCGTCAACCCCGCCGTCACGGACTTCATCACGGCAATGACCGACCTCGATCGCACTCACACGCTCCTTCGCGAGATCCCCGTCGATCCCGCGTCTGGCATGCCCGGCAGCAAGTTCGGAGCCGCCGGCCTTCGCGATCGATGCGGCGCCCTCGTTGTCGCGATCCGAAATGAGAACGACGCCGACCACTTCGTCGTCAATCCGTCGGACAGCTACATCTTCCAGCCCTTCGACATTCTGGTTGCGATAGGCTCTCCCAAACAACTAGAGGAGCTAGCGAAGATTGTCGATCCCGACAATCCCCTCCAGCCCCTTTCTGTCGGCGTGATTGAAGCTTAAGCCGGGTTGGCGGCAAAGAATGTCTCGATCTCTTCTACCTCAGCCGCCGTCAACCGATAATCTGCCGCGCTGAGGACGCCCGCAGCCTGGCCCGCCTTACGCAGACCGACGATCGCGCCAGTCACCTCGGGTCGACGCAACGTCCAGGCAATCGCTACCTCGCCCGGCGTGACATCATGCCGACTGCCGATCTCCGTCAACAGCTCCACTAGCTTGAGGTTGCGTGTCAGCTTCGGTTCATGATAGTCTGGATTGCCCCGCCGCCAGTCATCCGCCGCAAAATTCTCAATCCGCTCCCGCGTCATCGCGCCCGTCAGCAGGCCAGACCGCATCGGCGAATAGACGATGACCCCGATATTCCGATCTTTACAAAATGGTAATATCGACTCCTCTACACCGCGAACCAGCATGGAGTAGGGCGGCTGCAGCGACGTGATCGGGGCGATCGCCTGCGCCCGCTTCATCTGGTCGACACTGAAGTTCGACAGGCCGATGTAACGTAGCTTGCCTTCGTCCCTAAGCTGCGCGAGTGTCGACCAGCCCTCCTCGATATCTATGTCGGGATTGGGCCAATGCACCTGATACAGATCGATGACGTCGACCTTCAGGCGCCGCAAACTGTTCTCGACCTCTTCCCTTAGCGATGCGGCCTTCAGGCTGCGCACGATCTGCCGACTCTCATCCCACCGCATGGAGCACTTGGTGAAGACATACGGCCGGGGCCCTTTGTAATCGGACAACGCCTGCGCGACAACCTCCTCCGATCGACCGAGCCCGTAGATAGCCGCCGTATCGATCCAGTTGACGCCTGCGTCGAGTGCCTCATGGATCGCCACAATCGAATCCCGGTCGTCCTGCGGCCCCCAGCCGAACTCCCAATCCCCACCGCCGATGGCCCAGGCCCCAAAGCCCAGAACCGTAATATCCAGATCGCTATTGCCAAGCCTTCGCTTTTCCATCGTGTCTCCTTAATGTCTTTACCGGTAACGTTCAACAGTTCCCAAACGGCTCCATTTGGAAGGTAGTCTCTCCAGAAGCCTATTTTGAAGGCGGGTGGGGGAAGGGCGACCAACGCGGTGTCAGGCTACAGATCCTGGAGCTTGACGCCGTAGCGGTCATCGTCGGGCATTGGCGTGTCGAGGCCGTCGACATAACGGTTGAACGCGCAAAACATCGCCGCAATCAAAACGGTGTCGTGGATTGCCTTGTCATCGGCGCCCGCCGCCCTGGCCCGAGCCACTTGAGCGTCCGAAACCGTCCGACCGCCGAGCTGCACATTCCCCGCAATCGACAGCAGCGACTTCATCAACTCAGAAATCGGGGCCGTTTCGACATTGCAAATGACCTCGGCCAGCACATCCCGCTCGACACCCAGCAACCGCTCGGCAGTGCCGCCGTGCGAGTTCGAGCAGTAGACGCACTCATTCCGCGCCGACACATACAGCGCAATCATCTCGCGCTCGCCCACCGAGAGAATCGACTCGCCGCGAATGATCTCGTCCCGTAGTTGCCGGAGCAACTCGCCGGTCTTGGGGTACTTGATCACCGGTCCCATTATCCCCATCTCACCGGCGGGCAGTTCGATATGCGCCATAGATTTGTCCGGAAGGAAGAGTTTATCCACAGATTACGCTGATTGTAAGAAAGAGATTTTCGGACTTCTGGATCGTAATCCTGTTCATCCTTAAATCCTTGCCATATCCCTTCGCTTATCTCTTTCCGAACATTTGCGTAATCAGCGGATAAACTCCTCGCCTGTTCTGCTATTCTCGTTCGACTATCTTGCCGTCTTTGAAATCCACGCGCCGTTTCGCCGCGTTCGCCAGCGCATCGTTATGCGTGACAACCACCACCGTCAGACCCCCGGCATTGAGCGTCTGCAACAGTTCGATGATGGTCTCGCTTGTCGCCGAGTCGAGGTTGCCCGTCGGCTCGTCGGCAAGCAGCAGGCTGGGGGAGTTGATGAGGGCGCGCGCGATTGCCGTCCGCTGCATTTCGCCGCCGGACAACTGCGGCGGCCGGTGATCCCGTCGCCCCTCGATGCCCATCGACCGCAACAGCTCATCGACTCGTCCACGGACGTCTTTGCGCGAAAACATTGCCGGAACCGCCACGTTCTCGGCCACCGTCATCGTCGGCAACAAGCCAAAATGCTGGAACACAAATCCGATCCGTTCGCGACGCAGTTTCGTCAACGCCCCGTCCGATAGCCTTGCGGTATCGTGACCGTCGACCTCGAGACTACCCGATGTCGGTGTGTCCATGCACCCAATCATCTGCAGCAGCGTCGACTTGCCAGCGCCAGACGGACCTACAATTGCGACAAACTCGCCGGATTGAATCTCAAAACTGACATTATCCACCGCTCGAATCTCATCCGCTCCACGCTTATAAACTTTGACCAGGTCATGTGCGCGTACTACGGCCTGCGTCGTGCGAGTATCATCCACCATGCTTAGGATCATACCTCACCGCCGACCGCTCGTACAGACAGGGCAGGGGACATTCGCGCGGCGCGGCCTGCCGGCACGGCGCTCGCGATCGACCCGAGCACCACTGCGCCCGCGATGCATGCGATGACCAACATCGCGTCCGGTGTGATCAGCGCCCCGGTCGGCGCGTACGGCAAGTTTGCCCGGAACCACGCCTCGAGCGGGTGCGACGCCGCGATAGACGCCGCTATTCCAACCACCGCCCCCGCCGTACACAGCAGCACCGCCTCGGACCAGACGATACGGAAGATATGCCCCTGCGATGCCCCCAGAGCGCGCAGCACCCCGATCTCCCGCGTCCGCTCATTAACCGCCATCAGAATAGTATTACTCAGCCCCGCGCCAGCCGCCATGATCGCGATCAGCGCCACGCAATAGAGTAGCAGCCGGGTGCTTTCGATCAGGGCCTGGATCGTGTGATAGAGATGCGCCAGCGGGACGACATTCATATCCATCCCGGCATCGCACCCACGCAGGTTCGACACGACATCATCCATTTTCTCAGGATCGTCGAGCCGAACGAGGATATGCGTGATCTGGTTCGGTCTGTCGAAGATCTGCTGCGCCCGCGCCATTGGCATGTAGACAAACAGATCGTCCGCCCCACCCGTTGACTGAAGAATACCCGTGATCTTGCCCATTTTGCCGGTCAGTCCCGGCAACTTCACGACATCGCCGACCTTCCAGCCCTGGGCCTTGGCGATCGCCGAGCCGGTCACCATCTCCACCGGCGACGGACCTGCGGCCTGATTGTTGACCATGCTGCCGTCGATATGCCACGAACGCTTGAGTTGCAGAATGTTCCGCTCGACACCGCAGTACACCACCTGCTCGCTTGACGGAAGGTAGATCGCCGACATCAGCACCGGCGCGGCCACCGCCACATGTGGAGTCGACGCGACCTGTGCCAGATACGACATCTTCAGGTAACACGGCCACGTCGCCCCATGCAGCGCTATCGACGCCGCATCGTACGGACACCCCTTAGGCACCACCAGCAAATGCGCGCCGAGCCGGTCCATATCCGCCTTGAGACCTGCCTGATAACCACGTTGGAATGAGATCAGCGAAAACACCGTCGCAATCGCCACCGCCACGCCCAACGCCGTCACCACCGCCCGCAGCGGCCGTCGGCCCAAATTCGTAATGATGTACCGAAGGGTTGTAATCATAATTGCACGTGCCAACTTTATCGTGGGATGCCCGTCCGTCCTTCTAAAGTCCGGGACGGACGTCTCGCCCGAGGCGGCATAGCCATGACGTTTATCGTCGTAGTGCGCTTCCGCACCGTCGATCTGGTCCTACTCCGCCCGCAGGGCAATCGCCGGCGCCAACCGACTCGCCCGCCACGCCGGATACGTCCCAACGACCGCGCCGACCACCAGCAGCAGCGCCAAACACTCGAAGACCGCCGCGCTTGTGAGCGGCAACGCCCCCGACTCCGGTGCAAGCGGCACGAACGGCCGAATCCGATCCTGCACCGACGGTCCCGCCACGAGCGACAACAAAAAACCGATCAAACCACCCGTCGACGTTAACAGCAGCGCTTCGATGATCATCAGCCCAAACGTCGCCGACCGGCTCATGCCCACCGCGCGGAGGATGCCAAGCTCCTGCGTCCGCTCCATTACGGAAGCCATCATCGTGTTGAACACACTGAGCGAACTGATCACCACCGCCACCAGGGTGATCGCCATCATCAACGTCTTCGCCGACCCCAGCAAGTTCAAAAACGCGCCCATCATTTCGGTCAGCGTGACAACCTGCGCTCCGCGCACCTGCTGCAGTCGATCCGATGCGTCCGCCATATCCGACGGATCCCGTAGACGGATCGCCACCGCAGTGAGCTTCCCGTCCTGATGAAACATCGACTGGGCCGTTTGCAGCGGAACAAAGAACTGGCTGTCGTCACTGGTCCCGCTTCGCTGCAAGACACCCGCCACCGTCAACCGGGTTCCACTCTCAGGGCTGTAAAACTTATCGCCCGGCTTCCGCATCTCAATCGCAGCCGCCTCAGACCCCAGGATGACGCTGTCCGGCCCAGTGAACCAGTGCGACCCATCCGTCATCTTCCACCACGGCTTGAGCGCCCGCGTCGACTCGTCGATGCCCACCCACATATCTGTCCGGCCCTCTTCGGGCCGTGGCACCACCGCCGTAAAGATCGGAGCCGCAATCAGAACCGATTTATCCGCCCTCGCCTCGCTCAGAGCATTCTGCGGCAGCCACGTATCCAGTGTCTTCCCTTTGAGCACCCGCGCCGCCGCATCATAGGGACAGCCGAGCGGGACCAGCATCATCTGCATTCCCATGCCGTCGACCTCTTTGTGCAGCGACGCCTCATACCCCTGCCCAAACGACAACAAGCACGACAACGCCGCCACCGACAGCGCCAGCCCCACCACGCTATACGCCGTCCGCAACGGCCGTCTCATCAGGTTTTTAAGAGCGATTCGAAACAAGGTCAACAAAGCAAGTTCTCCGGGTGCCAAGCTTCAGCTCTGTGAGGGCATGTCCTACCCCTACACCCCATTCCCTACACCCTACTCACCTACCATGCGCCAGCGCGACATCATATTCGATCGTCAGCCGACGCACCGAATCGACAAACGCCTGCGCCGTTGTCGACGCCGCCGGATCGACCTTTGGAATGTCCGTCCCCAGAACAAAGCCCGACTTCATATCCCGGCCGTCGAATGCCCCAAGCCACGATGTCGACTCAATCGCCTTCGCCGTCGCGTCGGGCTCGCGCAGGCGCTGGACCTTAACGCCTACGATTTTCCCTGCCGGATCGAACGCCGCAACGTACTCAATCACGCCATATTCGCCTGGAAATCGCTGCGGGATAATCGTACCGATTCGACTCTTGCCGTCATAAACCGGATAGATGTAGATCCCGTTGGCATCGATAGGGATCTTGGGGCCGAGCGCCTTCGTTATGTCCATCCGGAGGTCGCTGAAGATGAGCATACGCTGCTCGTAGCGCATCGAGGAGGGAAAGAATGCCTGCATATCCGCTTTAGGCGATCGCCAGGGACACATTCCAGGTGTTTCGTTTTGAGGCGTGCTGTCGGCCCTCAGTAGAGAAATGGGAACCTGATCGTCCTGCGAGCGCACTGCGACAAATACGGCGACTCCCACTACCGCCATTCCGACCGCAAGCCACGCCGCCCGTTTCATCGGTAGCTCATTCCGGTCGCGGTGAGGGTTTGGTCATCGTCGCTACCCCGCATCAGCCCTGTCACAGTGACATGTGAGTTGATCGGAACGTCGGTGACCACAAAACCTGAGTTCTTAGTGTCGACCTTGATGACGCCGGTGGAATCCTTCACGTGGAACCAGCAACCGGCAATCGGACACTTGTCGATCATCGTACCGCTGATAGTCTGCGGCTGCTTTGATTTCGACAGGGAGGCTATCCGGACGGGAGGTGTGTCGCTGGGACGGGCGCCAAGAACTGCTGCCGGCTTCACCTGGGCGCAGCCGGCAACCATCATAACAAGCGTAACGGAAACGGCAATGTAACGTGTGACTTGCATAACTGCCTACATTATACTACGACGTGCTTGAGATCAAATAGAGACAGGGCTCGACGCGTATTGCCGATATCGGCAGCGTCGAGCCCTGAGGAGATTCGTCTAGGGAACCAGCGTCATCTGATGTGACCCGGCAGCGGTATCCTCGTACATCGACGGACCAGTGGAGACTCCGGGGAAGCCGCCACACTGCGCTGCAATGAAGCCTTCGCCAACGATCTTAGCGTGTCCATCACAGAAGTACGCAACACGAGTAGGCGCGCCGGACTTTGAGGTGAACAGTGTCGCGGCGTCCGTGAAGTGCCAGGAGTAGACCTCCGCGCCTAAGTACGTCTCAGCCGGATACGGAATGTTGGCCGTGTTGCCGACCCGCGTGACGACCGTATTGATACAGTAGCTGGTTCCCTCAACTTGCCAGACCGGCTTACCACTCGGTGACGTCGGATCGTTTGCTGATGATGGTATGCCGCTGTCGCTGGGGCAGTGGAACACAGCCACGCTCTTCACATACGGCATCGCATAAACGGCTGGATTGTAGGGAACGCCTGTCGTGCGATTCTTGACGCGGCACGGTTTGCACGGGAATCCAGTGGCCGGGTTGACGCTTCCGACCTGGTTAGTCCACTCCGGGTTGTTTGTTACGCCGTCCGCGAGCTTTGGCGAATTTCTGGGCGGGAAAACTTCGTCGTTATCCTGAATGTACTGCAACCAGGCGAGACCCATCTGCTTGACATTCGACGTACACGCAATCTGCTTCGCCTTTTCGCGTGCCCTGGCGAAAACGGGGAAAAGGATCGCGGCGAGAATCGCGATGATAGCTATGACCACGAGCAACTCAATAAGAGTGAACCCTCGTGCATTATTCTTGCGGCTGAACATAATAATAATTGCCCTCCTGAAACGATATAGCAACGGCTACAGGTATGGACATACTATATCATGAAGCAGAAGGTCTAACAAGCTGTCATGGGATGGGATAAATGCATCGGCGAATCATTAGCAGCGATATCCGCCGCTGCTGAGATGTGCTTAGCTCGGTATATCTGACGTTAGGTGATATAATTCTGCCGATTGGTGAAATTGTCGATGGTTGGTTTGGTTTAATTTCAGCCATACTAACGTTGAAAACTGCGATCTTTACGAGGAACAAATCTTATGGCGCACATCGAACTCCCCGCAGGACTGCCGGGCATCAGCGGGCCGCTCCGTCAATATCCCGAAACCGGGGAAGCCCTGTGCCTGCTCGCCGAGCGGCTTCTTCGAGGCCCATCGTCGCTCACCAGCGCCGAACGAGAGATGATCGCAACCTTCGTCTCGTCGCGCAATGAGTGCGAGTTCTGCATGAACTCCCACGGCGCCGCCGCCCGCAGCCTCCTCGGCGACGACTGCGCCATCGTCGACGCCGTCGTGGCCGACTACGAATCCGCCAACGTCGACGACAAACTCAAAGCCCTCCTCACCATCGCCGGCAAAGTCCAACAAGGCGGTCGACGCGTCACCACCGACGACATCGCCCACGCCCGCGCCGCCGGCGCCGACGACAAAGCCATCCACGACACCGTCCTCATCGCCGCCGCCTTCTGCATGTACAACCGCTACGTCGACGGCCTCGACACTCTCATCCCGGACGAAAGCATCTACGCCCAAATGGGCGAAGGCCTCGCCAAGGGCGGCTACATGGGAAACCGACCGCCGGCCTAATCTACTACCCGTTAGCGTAAACTCCACAAGCCCTCGCCTATTACGATGGGAGAGGGGCAGGGTGTGAGGGTGTCAAATCGGGTAAAACAATACCCATGGACCTAAACGTACCCGACACCACCCTTGTCGACCGCCTCAGCGTCGATGCCCAGTTGGCCGCCCAGTATCGCCGGCTCGCCTCGTACTTCCTGCAGCACACGTCGACCGTATCGACCTCGATGACCGATCCGCTCTCCGACGCCGCCAAGCAGCTTTTCGAATCCTGCGTCCGCTACCTACCGTATGTCCTCTCCGTCGACCCAGAGTTCCTCGCCACCGTCACGGCTACGAACCTCCCCGACGCCGCCGCGATCAAGCTCCAGACCGAACTCCCCGGCATCGGCTTCGACGCCAAAGCCTACATCGCCGACCGCAACGCCCGCATCAAAGCCCAGGAAAAACCCAAGCGCTAAGAAGCTTTGCGACAGTCGAAGACTGTTCTTTAGTCCGGGACGGACGTTTCGCCGAAGGCGGCGTAGCCATGACGTTTATCGTCGTGGTACGAGACCGTTTCGTTGCCTAAACCGCCAAAAAAGGCCGGTTCACACTTCTCGCAGTGCAAACCGGCCCTATAATCCAACGGTGCAAACGTACGTCGAGTCGGCCTAGGAGATAACCTATCGTGCAGTACGCAGCATCGGTTGGTTGTGCAGAAATGGTCGAGAACAGCGCAAGTCCCCGTCCACGGATCCGTCGAGGGCGCATATCCTCTCGATCAGAACGCGTGATTTGCACTCGTCGCCGATGCTTGTCGACTGCCGACGTGAAGGCTGATATTGGCCGTATGGCTGACACCACCGGACACGCCGGTGATCATCGCCGATATAGGAGCGTCGATCGACACGCCGGGTCGAGCGCTCACTGTCAGCGTGCTCGATCCGCGGGTCGACGATGGCGCGAAGTCAGCCGTTATGCCATCCGGTAGACCGGAAATCGTAAGGTTCACCTCGCCGTCGAATCCGTGGCTGCGCACAATCCTCACCGTGTTGGCCGCCCGTCCACCGGAGAAGACGGTAAGATCCGCGGGCCATGTCGTCACGGCGAAGCTCGGCGACGTTTCACCGACAATATCCAGGTTTATCGTGCTCTCGTGCACGATGCCCCCCGACTTCGCGGTGACCTTGATCATCGTCGACCCCGTCGAGACAGTGCCGTCCGAGGTCAGTAGCAGTGTGCTCGTTCCGGTTTTGGCAATCGCCGGGCTGAAGTGCCCCGTCACGCCCGCCGGCAGCCCCGACACTTCGAGGCTAACAGGCGCGGTGAAACCGTTCATGGAGTCGATATTGACCGTATCCGCTCCCATTGCCCCAGGCGCCATAGACACCCGGTTCGTCCAGGCGCTGAGCCCGAAGTCGGCGCGGGCTTCGACGGAGAGGAGAACTCGCGCGGTGTGAGTGATCCCGCCGCTTGTCGCCAGGATCGTGATTGGCGTCCCCGCCGCCGCGGCCTCTTTCGTGGCGGTGATATGCAGTTTGCTCTTCGTCGACGTGCTCTGCGGCTCGAAGGTCGCGGTGACGCCTTCCGGTACGCCGCGCAGGGTCAGCGAAACAGGGGCGGTAAAGCCGTTGGATGGACTGAGGGAGACCTCACAGGAGCTGTCCGAACCCTGTGAGACCGAAATGCGTCCCGGTAATACCGTCGGTTGAAAATCAGGATCGCTGTCATGAATCACGTTGACTGTGACAGTGGTCGATGCCCCCGAGCCTGCGCTTATGGACATCTTAACCGGTCCGGTCGGAGCCGTTTTGGACGCCGTCACGATAACGGTCGACCGGCCGGCAGCGTCCACCGGGGTGAAGAAGGCGTACACACCCGCAGGCAAACCGCTCTCGGTGAACTTGACGGGCGATGTCGAGGGACCGGCATTGATCGAAATCGACGACGATCCGCCTGCTCCTTGTTTGATGGTAAAGCTATCGGGAACCGCGGTAAGTCCCGACTCTGATGGTTGCGCCTTCGGAGCTTCCGCCTTGACGATCTGCTCTTCGGAGACGACGATAACGATCGACTTTTCGACAGTCTTGGCCGGATGCGCCGCCGGGGCCTTGGACGCTATGGCGGCATCCTTAGCTGTGTGCGGAACTGTCGCCTTGGCAGCCGTGACGGCAGCCTTGGCCCGGTGTGTGATCGGTGCCTTGGACGCTATGGCGGCATCCTTGGCTGTGGGCCGAGTAGTTACCTTTGGCGCCACGTCTGCAACCTTGGGCGCGTCTGTCTTCGCGGCCTTAGAAGCGACTGGAGCGCTCCAAGCACGCGAAGTGATCATCAGGAGCCCGGCGAGTAGCAGGGCGATGAGCAGCCAGCGCAATAGGGGTTTACGAGAGACAGAGCTGAAAAATGCGAACGGAGACATGAGACTTCCCTTTCCGTACATACACATCCCATTCGGAAGGTAAGAAGATCCCTCAGGACAAGCGCGGTAGTAACCGCTTCTCTTCGTCCTTAGCCCCGGAGGGGCGGTTGTTCGTAGCCATGCCATTCAGGGCATGGTCGCTGTCGACGCTTCGACAGTAGGGAGATAGTAGTGGATTGCCGCCCGAGATCCACGAATTCCTCGGGCGGCAACCACCACGTTTCTTCGGCAAGCCGCATACTGTGTCGGTCTATATAACAGGCGAAGAGGAGGAATTCCGCGCCTGATCAGTTTTCATATTACAACAAATATCGGGGAATTTCGCAAGCGCGGCAATAAATATTTTTGTACGTTATGCCGCGCGCTGCTGCCATCTTCGCCCACCAAGCGAGCGTCTTTTTACGCTTTCTGCCTTAGAGCTTTCAAGCTTATTGAGGAGTTCGGTGAGGACGTGGACATCGCTGGCGTCCCAGTCGTCGACGTAGCCGGCAAAGCGAGCCAGGCCCAATTGCGTCAGCCGCAGCATCTCCTCGCGGCCGCTTTCCGTAAGTCGAACGAAGCAGCTCCGTCCGTCCGCCGGGTCGGCCTGAACCTCGACATGACCCATCGCCTCAAGCGCCTGCACATGGCGCGTGATCGACGACTGATGCACCCCAAGCTCCGCGCTCAACTCCGACGGCCTCGACCTGTCACGGCCGGCTAAAGCCTGGATCAAAAACAGATGCCCCGCCTGCCCCTGGCGTTTGGCCCGCTCAATGCTACCCACGACGGTCATCAGGGCCGTGACCATCTCTTGCACATCATCAATCGTTGGCTTCATACCTCAAATTTACCTGTAGATGCTTGCGTAATGCAAGTAAAAAATACCAGTTTATGTCATAAACTTGAACAATCGTGTCTCGGCGCCATGCCCAGAGCTCTGGATGAGCATGCGGTCCCAGACCGATTGCGTGCAATGTGTAAACGTGACTGCAGGAGGAACCTCGACCACCCAGGTCGAATCGATCCCATATTCAGGCGAGGAGGCGACGGGATGGGAAATAAGACGATATCGGACAAGGAACGCCTCGAACTCATGAGCGAGGTGGCCTATATTCAGGAAAAAGCCGCTGAGCGCGATAGCCGCGTGGTGTCGATCCTGAGCCTGCTCCTGTTCTCCGCGCGCAACGGCGACGCGTGGTTGCTCGACACATCGGACCGATTGGCCATGCGCGTCGCCGAAGACGGCCGCGCCCTCGACGTCCATATCGACCAGAACAGTGGGCCAGACACGTTCGCGATCCGATGGCCCGGTCGATACCGCATCGACGGCTTCGTCTTCATTTTCGTCGACGAAACCGCCGGCGGTCTCGAATACTTCAACGGCTACCCAACTCAGCAGATCAGCAAGCACGGCAAGACCGACACCTCGCCCCTCCTCGCCGCCGACCGCGAAACGCTCGACCTCCTGCGACAAATGCAGCGCCAGACTGGTCGACCGCCGCGCGACTGATTCTAGTCGACGGTCGTAGGGGTGAACGTCACCTCACGCAAGTTCATGACGGCTCCGTGCGGCATCGACGTCGGCGTGACGCGCAGGAGATGACGGCCGACCGTCAGCGTGACCTTCCCGTCCAGAGTCACCGTCTTATAGTCGCCCCAATTGCCCGTGCCGTCCACCTTGCCCTCGACAGAAGCGCCGTCATCGAGCCCGACCTTATACGTGCTGCCCGCGCTCCCATTGTCACAGGCATAGGTCACGCCCACCGTATACTGACCATCGGCCGGGACATCGACATTCCACGTTACCGTCGAGTTCGAATCGGTCCAGTACCCCACGTTCGCCGGATCATGCTCAACCTGCACGCCGCCATGCAAGTCCGCGTCCGCCGCGCCCAAATGATAGGCCCCATCCGCCCCCGGCGACGCATACACGACCGGCACAACCACCTCCGGCTTCGACACGAACTCCAGCTTGACCACCGTCGCAATCGGGTCGATCACCGCCGGCTGCTCGATGCTGATGGTTCCATCCGCCGCTGTCGACGCCGTGAGCTTCTGTCCGCCCGCAAGTGCCGTAGCCCGCTTCAATTCCGTATGCACGTAGGGTAGGGTAAGCCCACCCGACGGCCAATGGAAGACGGCCAGATAGAGCGAACTCCCCTTCGAAATGCAGCGGCCCTCAAACGGGAGCTTACGGAATGGGCTAACCGTGGTGCCGTAGACCGCCTCCCCGTTGACTTTCAACCATTTGCCCACCTCCGCCAACCGATCCACCTCCGGCTGCGGAATAACGCCCGTCGCATCAGGCCCCACGTTGAGGAGGTAATTGCCGCCCTTGCTCGCGATGTCGATCAAATTCGTCAGCAGTGTCTCGGTCGACTTGAAGTTCGTGTCGTAGCTCTTGTAGCCCCATGTGTCGTTGATCGTCATGCAGGTTTCCCAGTCACGGCCGGGGAACCCCGTCGGCGGGATGTTCTGCTCGGGCGTCTCGGTGTCGCCGGCGAACCCTCCGCCCAGTCGATTGTTGACGATAATGTCCGGGTGCTGCTCGAAAATGTCGACAAACGGCGCCGCGCGCTCGGGCGTCATGTCGACCGGGGTGTCGAACCAAACGACGCTCGGCTTATACCGCGTCACCAGTTCCTTCACCTGTGGCAGGGCGATGTTGGCGAGGTACTTGTCGTAATCCCCATCCTGCGCCGTGTCCCAGTGCCCGCCGAAAGCGCCGCCGCCGGGATGATGCCAGTCTTGTGACTGAGAGTAGTAAACGCCGAAACGAATGCCCTGCTTCTTGCAAGCCGCCGCCATCTCCGCAATCGGGTCGCGCTTAAACTGCGTGGCATCGTAGATGTTGTACGGATCGACCTCCGAGTGATACATCCCAAACCCGTCGTGATGCTTGGCCGTCATCACGATATACTTCATCCCCGCCGCCTTCGCGATCGACACCCACGTATCCGCGTCGAACTTCGTTGGGTTGAACTTCTTGGCGTAGTCCGCGTACGTCGCCACGGGGATCTTGCCCGTGTTCATGATCCATTCGCCAATGCTGGGGATCTGTTTGCCGTCGTAGGTGCCGGCGGGGACGGCGTACAGTCCCCAGTGGATGAACATCCCGAACTTTGCCTGATGCCACCACGCCATCCTCTTGACCGCATTCGTCGACCGGGCGTCGACAGTGACGTTGACGTGTTTGGTGACTTTCGGGGCGGCGCACGCAGGCATCGCGGCTGTCATCAGTATCATCGACGCCGCAATCAGCGACGCTCGTTTTGGCGCAGACATAGGAACCTCCACATCCGGCGACCGTCGCCGGGCGAGTCAATAGAGATGTATCCATTATGGGGCAGCGATCGTTGAATGGAAATGATCTATCCCGGAAACGTTATAGACAATTCCGAGGCACTTAGCATTTGCGGCGTGATCCCGGTGGGTCGGGTGACGTTAACGGTCCTCTGCTAAAGATCCCGTACATTGCCGACCAGGAGCTGATGGAGGGAATCGTGCCGGGCAGAGATGCGGGTCTTATGGAAACAGCGAAACCGGAGGAAAATCGGCCAGGCGGAGGCACCAATCGACGACCCACGGCCACTCGCCGTAGCCGTAGAACGGCGAAATATGACCGCTGTTTGGGAGCAGGTAGATCGGGATCGACAGCGCCTCCGCGTACGTCGACGCCTCCTCGACAGTCGCGAATTCGTCGTCGTCACTCGCGATTATCGACGTCGACACGGCCGCGCTCGCGATCCCATCCGCCGAGAGTGGTGGCGGAAAGAACATCCAATCGCTGACCGGTTCCGACGCGACATAGGGTGGGGCGACCAGCAACACCCGCTCCGCCCGCAAACGTCGCGCACCCATCTCGGCATAATGCATCCACAAGATGCACGCACGCGAATGACAGACGACTGTCAGCCTCGCGTCGACCTCGATGCCCGCCATCGCCTTGACAAGGGCCGGCATCCACTTCGCCAGGGTCGGTGTCGACGCATCCGGGAGCCGCGGATATCGCACGTCCTTCCCCTCGGCACGCAATGCATCGGCAAGGTGGTCCTGCCAATGCCCCGGCGTGTTCCCGCCGGTCCCGTGCAAGATGAGGAAGACCTCACTGTCTGACCTAATCGACATACATGCTACGCCGGCTGCCTGTGTGCGGCGTTGAAACAGGCAACCACACCGATAAGGATACACACCCAGTGCATCGGCCCGAGCATTCCCATAACTTGCGGAAATACGTCAAACACCGTCAATCCCGGGGGCGCAATTCCGCTCGCACGTGCATCGTTGAGCAGGTCGAACGCCAGCACGAAGTGCGCAACGAGCAGGCTGAACATCATGACGCCCACCGACGCCGACGCCAACTGGTTTCCACCCCGATTGGTGAAATGCCATATCCCCGCGCCAATGCCCCAACCGATTCCGATGTAGAGGTAAGCCAGTCCGAAGTGCGCGTAGAACAGAAGTTTCTCGGTGAGGATGCAGCCGATCAATCCGATCGCTAACCCAACCCCGAGGCCCTTCCAGAGGTTCATCTGGTCCTCGCGTCGAGCCTTGACGAGCGCCGCTGTCGACGTATCCACTATCGGTCCTGACGGCGGCGGAGCATACGTCCCCGCCGTTCCCGGCGTTGGATAGCTGCCTGCAGTCGTCGACGGACCTCCCATCCCCGCCGCCACCGCGACAGGCTGAACGCCGTACTGGCGCACGCTTGGAGCGCAAGTCGGACAGATCGACTGGCCCTTGATAATATGGGTGCAACTGCCGCAAATAGGGGAACCGCAGTTGGCACAGGCTGCCGTGGCGGCAACCGACGTGTGAATCGTGCACGTCATAAGCAATCTCCTCTGACACCGCCCAACTGCTGCGATGTCAAACGTAGTATTGATTCCAGTATACCACGAGCCGTAAGCCTGCACGCTTCATTCCGGTTTTTCCTTCGCCGGCATGAACATGTACAAATGGGCGAGGACGACATATCCCGTCGACAAGTACAACTGCTCACCCGCCCGACTCGCGAGCAGGACGTTGAACCGAGCCCCGAATCGGGCATCGTCGACCAACGCCGTGCTCAGGACCGCGCTAGCAATGCCTCGCCGTCGATAGGCGGCATCCGTGTACATGCCCGCCAGATAGGCGCTCTCCAAAATGCTGTCGACCGACCGAGCGTAGCTGACGATCTTGCCGTCGGTTTCGGCCAGGTATACCCGGCAGGTCGGCGGATCCTCAGTTAGCTCCGACTCCGTTGTCACACGGTGCCCCATGAACTTTGCGACTGTCGCGGCCTCCGCTGCCGTCGATACCCGCCTCACCGCGACAGATGCTGAGGGTAGCGGCACATCCGACGTCCCTCTCACCATCAGCGGCTCCGACCTCATATATCGATATCCGCTCTGCTTCATCCGGGCTATCGCCGCTTTGCCGTCCTCCGCGTCGCATCTCAAGACGCAGACAGCAAAGCCCGTCGCCGGCCGGTTCGCCTCGACTATCTCGATCGCTTCCTCGACAACAACATCCGTCGGCACCATGATCTCCTGCCCGCGCGGCTTCCGTCGATGCCCAGGCACATCGCGGATAACCGGCAGCTTGTCGATCCGCCCGCACTCCGCCGGCGACACAATGCTCCGCGTCCGAGCGAACGCGTGGAGGAAGACGTCGAATGCTTCATCCGCGACCAGCATGGCTTAACGACTGAGGTCCTTCCTGTCCTGAATCTTTAACGGTGTCGAATCCGGCTTCGCCATAACGTGCCCGTCGGCAAAGCAGTAATTCACCGTCCCGCCGTGTCGGGATTTCTTGATGAGAGTGCTTCCGTGGTCGGACTGATTTCGCTTCCCGGAGCTACTTTCAAACACCACAACGACATCAGACGGGTGCCCAATGGCCGAGTCCGAAATGTGGCTGAGCGCCCGGTTGAAGGAATAGCTGTACTGATGAGTGTCGCCCGGGCATTTGTATAGAACACCGTGGGCTACTTTGAGATAGGGATCGATCTCGTCCATCCACTTATCCGCGTCCGGAAACTTCATGTCGCTGTCTTGAACATACTGCAGGATCCCAAGACCGATCTGCTTCAAGTTGCTCATGCAACTGACGGCGCGCGCCTTGTCTCGCGCCGCTATCATTACCTTCGGACTTAACTGGAGCAAAGTCTCCCATGCCTGAATTTTCTCGTGGTGGTCGACAGGGTCGACGACCACGATCGCCCCAATATCGTACGGCGTAGGATCCGAGGCGCCAGGTCCGGGCGTGACGTGCACACCTATTACGTTAGGTTTGACCGGGGCGGTTAAGTCGAAACGATATCCCTTGACGTCATTCACGTCGAACAAAAAATAGAGCGCCCCAATCAACTTTCCCGACCCGGGCGGCATCGACTTTTCCGCGGCGTCGATATCGGCGCTGGCGTTCTTGTAATCTTTCACCGACAAGGTCCCGTTTCCGCCGACAAACGAGATGAACTTGTAGCACGTATCCGCATCGTGGTTGGACCGAGCACTCAGGAAATCCGCGACAACCTGCACGCCCGCATCGACCGGCGCGACCACCACGGTCGGCGTCGACGGCGTGTTGTCGCCGGGAACCTGGGCATACGCAGCGCCAACCGAAATGAAAAGTAACCCAACAGTCACAGCGAGACGCTTCATCAACATATCAATAAACCTGTGTTTCGCTTGGGTCATAAGGAATCAGATCGTTATTGAGCGGCAGTCGGTACTTGTCCGGATTCGCGTGATCATAGGCGACGGTAGGCATGTTGATGAATATCGCGTCGTCCGTAAAATGGTTGAAGCAGGCATGGTAGACTCCGCGTGGAATCACGAACAGCGTCCGTGTCGAATCCGTTACCGTGATCTTGTTGATCATCTTGTAGGTCGGCGATTCCGGACGGTCGTCATAGAACGCCCAATGCAGCCGGCCCGAGCAATGGTAGATGCGGTCGTCCGACGTCTTGTGAACGATCCATCCGCGGCCGGACCCGGCGAAAACGGTCACGCGGTAAACGTGGACCACGGGATCTGGTTGGAAGTCCCAATCAACTCGAAACACTTCCTCAAGCTCGCCGCGTGTATCGCTTTGCGTGACCGCGGAGCGCGTGATCATGCCGTGGATTCGCGGCGCAGTCGGCTTACCATCGGCCGTTACGGTTTGTGTATCTTTGATTGGTTCTATCGACATATGGGGTGACGCTACCTTCAACAATCGTTTTAGTTGACGTATGATACCCCGGCGTTAATCATCGATGGCAAATCCGGTAGCGCTCGGGTACAGTTGTGGCATCGAAACGTCGACGCTCATTACGTGCAAACCAAGATCTCGTCAACCGCATACCTCGATATACGCAACACCGCTATCGCCGCTGGGTTGCGTGCGTTCGGGATGTCATTGGGATTCCTCACGAGCCTGCTTCTCGCGCGCTGGCTCGGTGTCGATGGCTTTGGCGTCTATTCCTACACAGTGGCGTGTATCGTGATTGCCACGTCCGTGGGTATTGCCGGCATCGACCGGCTCCTCGTCCGAAATCTCTCCGTTTATAAAACCTCGAACTCGCCCGAACTCTATCGCGGACAGCTCGTCTGGGCGATACGCACCGGGCTGATCCTGTCCACCTTCGCCGGGTTGACGGCAGCGGCACTCGTCGCCGGTCGATTCCCCGCATTTTCTCCCTCGCCTTTTCAAGGAGAGGTTCCCTACTCAGCAGGCTGGCGGCTCGTCTGCGGCGGGTCGACGTTTGCCATCGTCGTGTTGACCGTTCTCATGCGAATTTTGCAGACTTCTCCCCGAAGCGCCGGTCTCATGGTTCGCTCGCTGCTCCCTGAAAGTGTGGTCCTTTCAGGACTGGAACTAAGCGGTCTTATAGCCGTGGCGTGGTTTTGTGCCTGGCATCTCGATATTCGAGCTGTCCTGCTCGTCTACGCTTCATCGGCCTTGATTGCTGCCTTGTGGGCGTCGACGTATCTAAGATCAAGCATCCCCGCAACTACCGACCGCGATCAATATCTGCCCGCAGAGTGGAGACGCGCCGCATGGGCGTTGACCCTGGTGGTGGGCGGCAGCATGCTCATTGACCAGGTCGACGTCGTCGTCCTTGGACTACTCCGGAGCGCCCACGACGTCAGCCTGTACTCCGCCGCCGACAAGGGTGCCGCAATTGTCGCCGCACCCCTGGCCGCCGTGCAGCTCGCTCTCTCCCCGGTTCTGGCTCAGTTGTGGGCCTCGAAGGATCAAGTCGCCCTTGCGGCGACGGTCCGGCGCGGGAGCCTCATTACGACTGTCGCGGGCTTCGTCATTGTCGCGCTGCTGCTAGGACCTGGGCCGTGGTTCCTTGCGCTCTTTGGAACCGCATTCAAACCGAGCTACAATATCCTTGCGATTCTTTGCGCTGGGCAGCTAGTGAATGCTGCTACCGGGATCGTCGGAAGTCTTCTCATCATGTCGAATCACGAAATAACCGTCGCCCGCATCAACGGTGCGTGCCTCGTTCTCAACATTGCTCTCGCCATCCCGTGCATCCATGTGTGGGGCGCGGTCGGCGCCGCCATGGCAACGTCGATCGTGATGGCCGTCAGAAACATCGCGTTCGCGTGGACGGTCCGTCGTCGCCTTGGCATCGACGGCAGTATTCTCGCCGCAGTGCCGGGAGTGTCGAAATGACCGCGCCCCTTGTCAGCATTGTCCTCCCAACTTACAACAGTCGCACTACGCTTGCCTGGTCCTTGCGGAGCATCTTACAACAGACCTGCACCGATTTCGAGGTCTGGGTCATTGGCGACGGATGTACCGACGGTTCCGAAGAAGTCGTCGCTTCCTTTGGAGATGCCCGACTTCATTGGCTGAACCTGCCGACCAATAGCGGCAATCAGTCTGTCCCCAACAATGAGGCTATCTCCAGGGCCACCGGCAAATATGTCGCCCATCTGGGCCACGACGACCTCTGGCTGCCGGACCACTTGAGCAGTCTTGTCGACCTGATCGGCCGCACCGGCGCCGACTTCGTCCACGGCCTCGCGGCCCTCTACGCGCCCGCCGGACTCGTCGGCGTCGTCGGCGCTCCGTCGAAAGGCAGGACCTATCGCAACCCCTGCATCATCCCCTCGACCTGGCTGTACAAGCGTGAAGTCTTCGACATCTGCGGCCCCTGGCGGCAGCCTGAGGCCTTGCAGCAGGCGATCGACGTCGACTACGTCCGCCGAATCAGCGAGGCCGGGCTCCGCATCGAAGGTAACGATCGGGTCACTGTTATGAAGTATCCGTCGCACTACTGGAAGGCCTACGCCCGCACCGAGGGCTGGCCGCAGGAAGCGCCTTGCCAGTTGATCGAAAAAGATCCCGCTGCTGCCGAGCGCCAGGTCGCCGGCGACATGGCCGGACTCCTCGCCTCTCAGTGGCGCCGACTTCTCACCAACGCCGACATTCGCCGCATCCTTTACGAACATCTACGCGACGGCCTTCTCGCCCCCAAACCCCGTGGCCTCGAATGGGTGCGAAGGGCAACATTCCAATATCTGCGACGCCGCGCGTGGCGAGATCGAGGACTGAAATAACGATCATCAACCGATCGCACAAGCCCATTAGCCGCTCGACTCACAAGCCACCCCTTCGGGTTCGCGGGGAGGGGCATGCGAATGACACCCCAAACAAGCGTATAGAGAACACACAGTAAAAGACGATAACAGGACGCGCCATTGTCACCAGCCCCTCTCCCATTCCGATGGGAGAGGG
>Ga0070658_10000859_pt1 | contig 25955 bp, 28 predicted proteins | sample KBSC13metaG_FD_64664 | JGI IMG/M metagenome (GOLD analysis project Ga0070658, IMG submission 64664) | Corn rhizosphere microbial communities from Kellogg Biological Station, Michigan, USA - KBS C1-3 metaG | ecosystem: Host-associated > Plants > Roots > Rhizosphere > Soil ... | reverse complement strand
GCGTTGCGCGCGCCGCGTCGGTGCCTTCGCGACATCTGAGCGCAGCAGCTTGAACTGCAATTACACGGATTTGAAAAGCGATTTCACGGATTGCCCCGCGTGGCCGAGGGGCTCCATGTGCGGAACGGATCTCTCATGAACTGCTTGGGGCACGCCGGGTGGGATGATCTCGCCACGCGTGCCCCAAGCTGTTCGGCCCTGGTGCACGGAGTTCGGGGTCGCCGAGGAGCAATCCGTGAAATCCGTGCAATTGCAGTTCAACCTGTTTGTCCACGACTTCGGCGAAGTGCCCGCACGCCGCACCTGCCATCGCCCCCCGGAACCCGCCACTCCCAGTGGCGATCGGTACCGGACGTCTGACAATCGACTCCGTGTAATCGACGCTCGGCTGCTTCCACCACGTCCTACACCACCCCATGGACGACGCGCACCCCGAGGCCGCGAGCCTTACCTAACGCTTTTCCTCGCCCTCATCGAACATCACGTCCAGCGATCGCGACTGGCAGTGATCCCCGCAGCCGAGCCGGTAGCGGTTGCGCGCGAACCAGCGATAGAACTTCTCGGCCAGCGGTCGCACGAACGGGATGCTGAAGATCCACGAGATCAGCTTCCCCTTGGGGAGGATGTCGAGGATCTGCTCGATCGCGGCCGCGCCCTGCCAGGTGCGCCCGTTCGCGGCGACCAGCTGCACCGACTCGAGATAGGCCCGGGCCGGAATCCACGGAAAGCGGGCATGCACCCCTGGCTGCTGCGATGGGACGATCTCGAGCTGCCGGGTGCGGTCCCATTTGCGGAGCAGCTTCACCAGCCGGTTGCAGACCTTGCAGAAGCCGTCGAACACCACGGTGTACGGACGGTTGAGCGGCGGCGCGCTGGTGAAGGTCGTCACCGGTTCGCCGTGGACGGTGAAGAGCACGACGGGCACGGTCGATGACGGCGCGGCGGCGGGGGCGGTCATGCGGCCTCGATGGAAACGGTCGGCGAGTTCACCAGCGTCTCGTGGACGGTGCACATCCGCGCGACGCGCTTCGCCGCCGCGAGTCGTTGCGGGGGAAGCGATGGCCAGTGGAAGGTCAGCGTCATATCCTTCACGCGATGCGGCTCCTCGGAGAAGACCCACGAGACGTCGATGTGCATCCCGTCGATCGACAGGTCGGCATGCGTGGCCCAGGAGTACAGCACCGAGAATGTGCAGTAGGCAAGCGAGCTGCCGAGCATGTGAAACGGTGAGTACTGGCGCTCTGCGGTCGGGGCCTCGATCGTCATCGGCCCGTCCGTCGGCTCCAGCCGGATGCTGTCTTCACCGGTGAGTGTGATCTTCACGGCAACGTTCTCGCTGTTGAATTCGTACACGCGCAGTGGCTTCGACTGAGCGCGACACTGGGTGCAAGGACTGCTCCATGCAACGCCGCGCGTACCGATGGTAAACGCCCAGCCCCGACCACCCGTGCCCGACCTCGGAAGCCTCCACATCCTGATCAACCACTTCCCGGTGATCCTCACTGTCGTCGGCGCGGCCGTCGCCGTGCTCGCGCTCTTTGCCCGCAAGCGCGGCGTCTGGCTCTACGCGACAGCGACGCTCTTCCTCGCCGGAGTGTCGGTGATCCCGACCTTCCTCACCGGCGATCCGGCGGCGGAGGAGATGCGCGACACGTGGTATGTCACACGCCAGGCGATTCGTGCCCACGATGAAGCCGCCGGCTTCACGCTTTGGGGGTTGATCATCATGGGGCTGATCGCGGCCTACGCCTGGTGGCGTGCCTGGCGTCGTGAGACCGTCGTCGTCGCCGGCGCCGTGCACACCGACGCCGGCGACGTCCCGGCCAACGCCCTCGTCCGCAGCAGCCATGGACTGCCGGTGTGGCTCCGCGCACTTGTCGTGTTCAGCGCGCTCTTCGGCTGTGCGCTCGTCTACCGGACGGCGAAGCTCGGCGGCGAAATCCTGCACCACTCGACGGTGCTCGAACGGACACCGCGGCCGGCATCGGTGCCGGCGCCTGCTCCCGACCCGCGCCGCGAGCGGTAACGTTAGGCACGCTCCCCTGGCGCGCAAAGCAAAGCGGGCCGGCTCCGTGAGGAGCCGGCCCGCCTTTTCCTTCGTGCAGCTGCTGCTTAGAACTCGAGGCCGAAGGCAATCGGAAGCGCCGCGATCTTCGCGCCGTTCCAGTTGCCCGCGTCGACATAGCGACCTTCGACGTACGCGACGTGGCCGCCCATCTTGAAGCGCATGCCGACGCCGGCGTTGAAGCCGAGGTTCGTCTTGTTGTCGTTGAAGGTGCCGTTGCCAGCGCCGAGGTCCTGCGAGATCGAGGTGCGATACGCGCCAAGACCGCCGAGGACATACGGCTTCACCGACGACGTCGAAACGAAGTTGTAGCCGAGGTCGACCGCACCCGTCAGCTGGTTGCTCGTCGCTCCCGAGTTGTCCTTCTCACCGAAGTGCGCGAAGCCGACTTCACCGCGCAGGAACGCCGGCGACCCGGAGAGGGCCTTCGACGCCATCCCTTCGATGTGCATTCCCGTGCTGACGCCGTCGGCGTAATCGCTCTGCGGCAGCGCGAGGCCGAGGGCCGCCGACCACTTGATTGGCTGCGACGCCGAATGGTGCTGCTGCGCCTGGCTCACGGCGGGAACGAAGGCAATCGCGGCAGCCGCGAAACCGACCAGTGCACGCTTCATCATGACGCGTTCTCCTTTGGGGGGTTCGTCAATCGCGGACGCAGACCTTCCGGTCCGTCCACCGTAGAGACGGCTTGCCCCCGAAACTGGTAACGCCGGGGTTTCTTCGGTTCGGTCAGGCGGGCGGGCGTCCCAACGTGCCCGCCGTCACGCCTCAGGCGCGGACGCCGGCCGGCTGCTGCTGCGTTAGGCAGTGGAGTGTGCCGAGCCCCCACACCAGGTCGACGGCGTGGATCCCGACCACCCGCCGGTCGGGCATCAGCGACGCGAGCGTGTTCAGCGCGATGCGATCGTTAGGGTCGTTGAACGTCGGGACGATCACGACCCCGTTGGCGACATAGAAGTTCGCGTAGCTCGCCGGCAGCCGCTCGCCGTTCATCACCACCGGGCGCGGATAGGGGATCTTCACCACCCGAAGCCCGCGTCCGCCCGCGAGCTCGAGCCGGCGCAGGTTGTCCTGCGAGCGGGCGTGATTCTCGTCGGCCGGATCCTCCTCGTACGCGAGCACGACGACGTCGGGCGCGACGAAGCGCGCGATGTCGTCGATGTGGCCGTGCGTATCGTCGCCGACGCACCCCTCACCGAGCCAGATCGTCTCGCGGATGCCGAGATAGTCGCGGAAGACTCGCTCGTAACCTTCGCGCGAGAGCCCGGGGTTGCGGACCTGCACGTCGGAGAGGAGGCACTCCTCGGTGACGAGCATGATCCCTTCGCCGTTCGTCTCGATCGCACCCCCCTCGAGGACGACGCGCTCCCCGGTGTCCGGACGGACCGGCTCGACGCGCGGCAGCCCGGCGATCCGCTCGACCGCGCGCCCGACCTCGGCGTCGAGCTTGTAGTTGTCGTACTTCGCCCAGGCGTTGAAGCGCCAGTTCACCAGCGCGACGCCACCATCGGCGGTGACGACCCCGGTCGGCGCCGAGTCGCGGAGCCAGACGCGATCGTTAGGCACCTCGCGCAGCCCGACCCGCGCCAGGTCGACACCGTGCGCTCGAAGGTGCGTCGTCGCCGCGTCGCGCACCGCCGCGCTGTGGCAGAGGATCTCGACGCGCTCGTGACCGTGCAGCACGCGCACGATCTCGGCGTACACCCACGGGATCGGTCCGAGCTTGCCCGGCCAGTCCGGCTCGTGGTGCGGCCACGCGATCCACGTCGCCTCGTGCCGCTCCCACTCGGCCGGCATCCGCGCGCCGAGGGTTGGCAGCGCCGCGGCCACCGGATCGTCGCTGGCGTCCTGCTCGCCGCGAGCAGTCATCGCGCCGTCAGGCAGCGCCGAGATAGCGGCTTAGAATCGGCGCGTAGGCATCGACGCGACGATCGCGAAGGAACGGCCAGTTGCGCCGGATCGTCTCCATCAGCTTCGGATCGAGCGTCGCGGTCAGGATCGCTTCCTCGGTTCCCGCTTCGGCGAGCAGGCGGCCGAACGGATCGCTGATGAAGGAGTGGCCAAAGAAGGTGATGCCGTTGGTGTTCGGCTCGTCCTCGTGGCCGACGCGGTTGGGCGACGCGACGAAGATCCCGTTCGCGATGGCGTGCGACCGCTGCATCGTCCGCCACGCTTCGACCTGTGCGTCGCCCCACTCCGCCTTCTCGGCCGGGTGCCAGCCGATCGCGGTCGGGTAGAACAGGACGTCGGCGCCGAGCAGGCTGGTGATGCGCGCCGCCTCGGGGTACCACTGGTCCCAGCAGATCAGCACCCCGACGTTCGCGTAGCGCGTCTTCCAGACATGGAAGCCGCTCGCCTGCTTGGCGAGGCGGCCGATCTGGTCGGCGCGGTCGTCGTGGGTGCCGTGCGTGTTGGGCCCGGCGTCTCCCGGCGTGAAGTAGTACTTCTCGTTGAAGAGCGGATCGTCGGGGATGTGCATCTTGCGGTACACGCCGAGCAGCGACCCGTCGGCGTCGATGATCGCCGCCGAATTGCGATAGACGCCCGCCGCCTGCCGCTCGAAGAGCGGGACGATGATGACGACCGCGAGCTCCTTCGCGATCTTCTGCATCGCGTCGGTGGTCGGTCCCGGGATCGGCTCGGCGTAATCGAAGCGCTCGCACTGCTGCGACTTGCAGAAGTACGGCGCGTTGAACAGCTCCTTCAGGCAGATGATCTTCGCGCCACGCGCCGCCGCCTCGCGGACCTGCGCGACACCGCGCTCCACGTTCGCCGCGACGTCGTTCGTCGCCGCGTCCTGGATGATGCCGATGGTGAACGGGGAGGTTGTCATGACACCAAGCTATCAGCTGTCAGCCATCAGCGGAAAGCCACCGCGGTGTGTGGCCGCGGTGGCTTTCACGCAACTTTGCCGCCGTCGCCCGGCGCTCACGGCTAAGGGCTAACGGCTGCTTTTTGTTCCACGCGTGCTGTCCTTCGGGGCGAGCGCGTCGATGGCCGCCGCGAGATCGGTGTACGCTTTCGGCGAGAGCTCCTTGAACGGCTGCGCAGTGTAGGTGACGCGTCCGTCCGGCCCGACGACGAAGACGCTGCGGGCGTCGAGGTTGTACTGCTCCAGCCGCGCACCATAACGGCGGCCGATGACCCCGCCGGAGTCGCTGGCGTAGAGAATGGGGAACTGCTCGTCGCGCGCCCAGCTCAGGAGAGCGGTGTCCGGGTCGACGCTGATGCCGATCACGGTGACGTGCCGGCCGTTGTTGAAGAGCGTGGCGTACTGATCACGGTACGCCTCCATTTGAATCGTTCAGCCCTTTGTCCGTGCCTTCGGGAAGAACGCGATCACCACCGTCTGTCCACGGTAGTCGGAGAGCCGAACCGGATTCGCGAGGAGTCCGTACCTGGTGGCGCCGCGGAGCTCGAAGTCGGGCGCCATCGCCCCGACCGTTATGACGGGCGCGGGTGCAGCGGCCGGAGCCGGCTGCGTCGTCTGCTGCGCGGTCGCGGACGACGCCGCGACCGAGACCGCGATCGTCGCCATCGCTGCTGACCAGCGCTGTGTGAGCCGTGACATGTCTCTCCCGGTGAAGTTCAACCGGATGATGCACGGGCGCCGCGCCGCGCGAAAGTCCACCAGCGCGCGACGTTTGCGGCGATGAGCGCCCGGATCTCCCGCGAACGAAGCGGGCTCGTCTACGCGACTGGACGTTTACGGCGAACCGCTGAGGACGGCATGCCGAGTTGAGCGGCTCTTCCCGGGGCTAACGACCGGCACCGCTCGTGCCTTTACAGTGGCCCGTCGGCCGGCTTTTCCGGCCCCGGTCCAACTGCGGAGGTCTGCTAATGCGTTCCATTGTCAAATACATCGCCATCCCGGCCATCGTCCTCGCCGCTGCCTGCCAGGGCAAGGACGACGCGAAGCTCGACGACTCGCTGAGCAGGGACCTCGCGCTCGCGTCGCAGGTCCAGCCGCCGCAGCAATTCGTCTCGCCGCAGGAGATGGGTTACAACGGCTATGCCTATGGCCAGCCGCAGCAGTACCAGGTCGCGCAGCGCGGCGGGTACTACCAGACTGCGCCAGTCTATTCTGCGCCGGCCCCGGTCCGGCGGACCTCGAGCTCCTCGAGCGCGCGCCGCTCGAGCGGAACGACGGTCGCGCGCGAGCCGGTGCGGAACACCAAGCGTGACGCGGTCATCGGTGCCGTCGGTGGTGCAGCGGTCGGCGCGGTGACGAGCCGCGACAAGGTGAAGGGCGCGATCATCGGCGCCGCGGCGGGCGGTATCCTCGGCGGCATCATCGGGCACACGGTCGATACGCATTAGTTCATCGCGCCGCGCGGGCCCGGACACTGCGATGAGGGATGAGGGAAGGGCGCAACGAAAAGCGTTAGGGGAAATCTCGACCGATCGATGTAGCGTTTCGAGACAGTGAAGGCGAAGTCGCGCGGCGGCTCAGGGGATCGAGCCGCCGCGCGCGTCGTGTGATGGCCACGGTCGCGGGTGCATCGTGGCGCAGGTGACGAAGGCAGGGGTGGCGAAGTCTGATATCGGACCCTTCTGCCCCCGGAATCCGCATGGCGACGAGCGAAGCTCAGCTCAATCTGATCATCGAAAAGCTCGTCAAGGATGTCGAGCTGTCGGTGCATGCGATGTATCGCGGCGACGTCAGGCAGAACACGGCCCGCGCGCGCACCGACACGCATCGCCGGGCCGCCTACGAGGCGCTCCGGCCGCTCGTCATCGATGGCGCGAGCGCGAGCACGGCCGCGCCTAACGGCGCCGGCGCCGCGCTGACCGCCGCCGAGGCGACCGCGATCATGCGCTGCGTCTCGGCGTGGCTGCCGATGGGCGCGCCGAGCGCGGCGTCGCCGGAGTCGCGGTGCATCGCCGCCGCCCGCGAGCTCTTCCCGACCTGGGGCGAGCGCGAGCTGGCGCGCCAGGCGGTGAAGCGGGTGCACGGCTGAGACGATGATCGAGCCGCCGACCAAGCCGACGCAGACGTCGCCCGACGCAGTGACGATGCATGCCGGAATCGCCGGCGTCTGCACGACGTGCGGCTCGACGGTGAGCGATCCGATGCACCCGTGCCCGAGGTGCGGCGCGGCGGTCTCGGGAGGCGGGTCGCCAGCGGCGCAGAACGAGCGCATGCGCGCGCGACTGCAGGAGTCGATCGGCGATGCCTACAAGCTGCTCGAGCTGCTCGGACGCGGCGGGATGGGAATCGTCTACCGCGCTCGCGAGGTCGCGCTCGACCGGGACGTCGCGCTCAAGGTGCTCGCCCTCGATCCGATCCTCGCACCGGACGCGTACATGCGCTTCGAACGCGAAGCGAAGATGGCGGCGCGGCTCGATCATCCGCACATCGTCCCGATCTTCGCGGTCGGGCAGCGGCAGAACGTCGCGTTCTACACGATGCGCCTCGTGCGCGGCGGAAGCCTCGAAGACCTGATCGGAGCGGGCAAGCAGCTCTCCCTGGATCATGTCGTGAAGCTGCTGAAGGAGGTCGCTGCCGCGCTCGACCACGCGCACCGTCAGGGGATCGTTCACCGCGACATCAAGCCCGCCAACGTGCTGCTCGGCGAGAGTGGGCATGCCATGGTCGCCGACTTCGGAATCGCCAAGGCGCTGAGCAACACCGACAGCGGCGCGACCGGAACGGGGATCATCGGGTCGCCCGGCTACATGTCGCCCGAGCAGTGGCGCGGGTCGGAGATCGACGGCCGCGCCGACCAGTACTCGTTAGGCATCGTCGCCTACGAGATGCTGACCGGGCGCCGGCCGTTCGAGACGCCGCAGGTCCAGGACCTCCTGCGCATGCATCTCTCCGCCGAGATGCCGCCCGTGTCGCATGCGCGCACCGGACTCCCCGACGGCGTGGACGAGGCGCTCCGCCGCGCGCTGTCCAAGGATCCGGCGCAACGGTTCTCGACCGTGACCGCGTTCGTCGATGCGCTCGCCGGACTGCGACCGGTGAACGCCGGCGTCACCCAGCGCGGGCCGCGCTTCGACAAGCGTCCGGCGCCGCCGCCTCCGAAGCGCGGGCTGGTCGGCGCGCTCGTCCCGATCGTGCTTATCGCGGCGGTCGGCGCCGCCTTCGCGTTCCCGCAGACGCGCGATCCGATCATGCTCGCGCTGCAGCCGGCGATCGTTTCGGTGGAAGGGCTGGCCGGGGTGCGCGATGTCGAGCCGTCCACCCCCGACTCGGTCGCGGTCCGTGACAGCATCGCGCTCGCCGCGCAGCTCGCGCTGCACGACAGCCTCGCGAGCGCGGCCAGCGCAATCAGTGCGACGACCGCGGCGCCGCTCGGCGGCGATACGCTCGCGCTGCACGACTCGAGTGCGCGCGGGGTTCAGTCGCCCGCACCGATCGGGCTCGATACGACGCTGCTGGCAATGGCCGCAACGCGGACGGCGCCGCGGATGCAGTATGGCTGGCTCCGGGTGGTGATCAACGGCGGCACCGCGCCGGCGAAGATCGATGGCGTCCGACAGGGATCGACGCCGATCGTTCGCCGCGTCGAGGAAGGCGAGCATCTCGTCACCGTCGAAGGGGCGGGCGACTCCTTCCTCCCGTCGCAGATCACAGTCACCATCGCGGCCGGGGACACCGCGATCGCGGTCTTCGCGACTCCGGAAGCGATGCGCCGTACGAAGGGTGCACGCGGCGTCGTCGACAGCGCCGCGCCCGTGGCGGCCAGTCCAACTCCTGCCGACAGCACCGCCCATCCACCGCGGCGCTAGCCGCGACAGCGCCCGATTCGCGGCGCGCTCGCGTGCGCGCGGCCGCAGGGCACGCTTCTGGCGCTTGCAGGTCGCGAGCAACCGCGCAGGCGGACCGCAATCCCGCGAATGTCGACCGACGAGCATCCATCATCACCCGAGCTTCCGGCTGCGGGATCATCGAGCGCCGCGTTCGGCGAGCGCCGCAGCGCGCGTCATGTCGCCAATCGTGCGTACATGGCGATCAAGGCGCAGCGTGCGGCCGATCGCACCCGCGTCGAGGACATCGCCGAGTCGCTGAACGAGCTCGCGTCGTCGACGCCGTTCCTGATCGTCCACGTGATCTGGTTCGCGATCTGGCTGCCGTGGAACATCGGCGCTTTCCGCTTCTTCGGGCTGCGGCCGTTCGATCCCTATCCGTTCGGGCTGCTGACGATGGTCGTCTCGCTGGAGGCGATCTTCCTCTCGATCTTCGTGCTGCTGGCGCAGAAGCGTGAGGCGGCGATCGCCGAGCTGCGCGAAGAGCTCTCACTGCAGGTCGGCCTGTGGACCGAGCAGGAAGTGACGAAGACGCTGCAACTGGTCACCGGTCTCTATCGGCGGCTCGGGCATCCGCTGGCCGAGGACGTGGAGCTCCGGCAGATGCTTGGTCCGCTCGATGTGCACGGGATCGAGGCGCGGCTCCTCGCCGAGATCGACTCGACGACGAGGACGCGCTCTACCGCCGGTCCGTCGATCTCGAAGCCGGATCGCGCGAAAGTCGAGACACCGCCGGCTGGCGCGAAGGTTCCGCCGGAAGGGGTCGGGAACGTACCACCGGCGTCGCTGCCGCCGTTGTAACGAGCTGCAGCGCAGCGGGCACGCACTCGACGCGCACTTCGGTGCTGCGCGCGTCATGGAGCTCGCCGTCGACCTGGAAGCGCGGCGGCGCGGGAAAGCGAAGGGTGAACGCTGCCTGCCTAACGGTGCGGACCGCGCTCGCCGAGAGGTGCCCGCCGGCCATCACCGACTGGAAGACGAGCAGCCGGCGCAGGGGCGGGATCTCCTCGACGCAGACCATGTCGATCAGACCATCGTCGGGGCGGGCAGCGGGCGCGATCGGAAGCCCGCCGCCGTAGCGATGGCCGTTGGCGACGACGGCGAGGAGCAGCGGCCGTGATCCGCCACCATCACCAGGGTCGAACTCGACTGCGCGGTACTGGAAGATCTGCTGCAGCGCGGCCAGCCGGTAGCGAAGCGCGCCGCGCACGATCCGCTCGATGCCGCTGACGCGCTGCAGCGCCTCGAGCACGCCGACGTCGAAGCCGAAGCCGGCGACGTTCAGCGCATGCCGCCCGTCGACTCGGAGCGCGTCGACGTGACGCGCCGGTCCTTCCGCGGCGAGGCGAGCGAGCGTGACCCAGGCGCGCGACGGTCCGCCGACCGATGCGACGAAGTCATTGCCTGTTCCCCCGGCGAGCAGCAGGACCCGGCACCGCTCGCCCGCGCCGGCATCGACGATGGCACCGGTCGCCTTGCTCCACGTCCCGTCGCCCCCGAGGATCGCGATCGTCTCGGCGCCGCCGTCGAGCGCGCGCCTGACGGCGCGCACTTCATCGCCGGGCGACTGCGTGACGATCGTCTCGCGCGCGCCGACGCCGTCGAAGGCGCGCCTAACGGCGGGCAGGAGCCGGGCGGCGCGACCACCGCCGGCGGCGGGGTTGGCGATGAGGTAGACCGGGCGAGGCACGACGGGACGTAACGATCAGCGGCCGTCGCGTGCAAGTGGGCGCTCGTGGCTGTGTCGCAGGTCACGCTGAGGCGTTCGCGAGCTAGAGAGCGTACTTCGCCGCGAGCTTCCGGACTGTCGTCACGTTGCGAAAGGTCGCCGGAGCGGCGAGCAGCTTCTCGAGGCGTGCCCCGGTGAACTTCGAGTCGCTGGTGCGCACGCGGCAGAGCCAGAAGACCTCGCGGCCAACGATGCGGAATGCATCGACGTCGCTGGCGTGCGACTGCAGCTTCGCGTGTGCCCCCGCCGCCGGCGGCTGCTTGACGAAGCCGACCGAAAGCGTGTGGATCGCCCCGCTGGCATCGGCGCCGAACGGCTGCTGCGCGACGATGGCGGCAAGCTCGCGCGGCGTGCGCAGGAAGGTCGCGACCTCGTAGCCGAGCTTCGCCTCGAGGTGCTGCTCGATCTCCTGCTCGAGCGACGCGGCATCGCGGGCCGGCGCGTCGAAGATCACGTTGCCGCTGGCGATGAACGTCTCGACGTTGCCGAACCGCAGCGCCTCGAAGTGCGAGCGGAGCGCGTCCATCTTCACGACGTGCCCGCCGACATTGATGGCGCGGAGGAACGCGACGTAGCGCGCCGGGGCGTCAGGCGGCGCCGCGCGCGGCATGGCTCTCGATCGCGACGTTGAATGCGTCGACCAGTCCGGCGTCGTCGACGTGGCCGACCGTCCGCCGCGCAGCGGCGAGCACGCTGGCGTCGGCGTTGGCCATCGCGACCGGATGACCGACGGCGCGCAGCGCGGCGAGGTCGTTGTTGCCGTCGCCGACGAACATCACGTCATCGAGCGCGACGTGGTATTGCGCGGCGATCGCACGGACGGCGCGCGCCTTGTCCACTCCGGGCGCGGTCATGTTGACGAAGCAGGTATCGGGCATGACCGGCGACGTCGACGCCGACCGCTCGAGCGCTCCGGTTTCGTCGGCGAGCGTCGACGCTTCCTCCTCGATCGCGACGAGCCACTGCGCGCGCACGATCGTCCCCTCGAGCGACTCGAATGGCCGCGGCTCGAAGGGGACGCCGAGGAGCCGCGCGTGCTCGCGGGCGCGCGGCGCGGTGCTCTCGACCGCATAGGCGGTATCGGTGTAGAGCTCGAGGATGCGGCCGATCGCCCGTGCGCGCTCGATCAGCGCGCGCACCGACGCAGGCGGGACGGGGGTCGAGAGTGATTGCGCCGTGGCCAGGTGCAGCACGCTCGCGCCGTTCTGGAAGACGTGCCAGCCATCCGGGTCGAGCCGGCGCGCGAAGCCCAGGGTGTCACCGAAGGCGGGGCGCCCGGTGCAGATGGCGAGGTGGATTCCGGCGGCGCGGAGCCGCTCCGCACCGGTCCAGACTTCCGGAAGCACCGTCCCCGACGAGCCGACGAGCGTCCCGTCGACGTCGGTGAATACGAGCTTGATCATGCGAACAGTCTAGCGACCCGCATCGGGATTGCCGAACAGGTCGAGGACGCCGGCATCGGAGCCGGCATCGGAGCCGATATCCGGGGGCGCCGGCTGCGCGCGCAGCCAGCGTTCGATCGCGGAGACTGCGTGCGCCTGCTCCTCCGCGGTGAGTGGGCGTCCGGCGGGGATGCCGTGCCACTTCTCGAGGCATCCGCGGCAGCAGGTGGCGGTGGCATGCTGGGCGACGAAGACCGGATGACCGCGCCACGGGGTCTGCCGCCCATCGTTAGGCGGGTCGGCCGGCGCGAGGCGGGCAGCGACGAAGTCGCGGGCGTGGTCGAGCACGGCGGGAAACCCCTTGCTGGCGAGGTACCGCGCGTCGGCGGGGCCAAGGCGGAATCGCGCCCGGAAGGCGGAGCGGGCGAGGGCGGGGAAGATGTCGTCGAGGGCGCGCACGGTGTAGCCGTGCACCCATGAAAGTCTCGCGCCACCGGGCGGCGCGGGTGGTGACGGGAAGGGGAGGTCGGACGTCACCTGCATAGACGGGGCGCGAGCCGCCCGCGGGGCACGCCGGCAGGGAGCCGGGCGGTCGCGCGGGATGCGCATGGCGCCTCCCTTCCAGTCAGCACCGCTTGTCGATACGCTCGCAGCTCGGGCTCGTGGCCCGCGGCGTCCGCCTCTTCGCCGCGCCTAACGCGCGCCGGATCAGCCTCACGCTCGTCCTTTCACTCGCCGTCGCGGTCGCGTCCGCGTACGAGCCCCTCCTTCTCAAGCGGGTCGTCGACCGGCTCAGCGTCGCCGGCGCGACCGGCGCCGACGGCCTGGCGGCGCGCCATGCGCTGGTCGCGGTCGTCATGCTCTTCGCGGCGGTGCTGACCGGGCGCATCCTCGGCGCTGCCTGGGTCGCGACGTCGACCTGCGCGGTGCGCCTCAACATGGAGTACCAGGTGCGCCAGCGCGTGGCGGCGAAGCTGAGCGTCCTGTCGTCGAAGACGCACGGCGAGATCGGCACCGGCGGGCTGCGGTTCGCGATCGACGAGAGCGCGCCGCAGAGCGCGCGGGCCTTCAGCGACATCGTCTTCCGGCTCTTCCCGACGATCGCCTACGTCGCCGTCGCCGCGTGGGGGATGACGCACCTCGACGCCGGGATCAGTGCGGCGGTGCTGATCCTCGCCCCGATCCCGGCGCTGGTCGCGCTCGTCGCCAAGCGCGCGCAGACGCGGCGCGACCGGATGCTGCACAGCTTCTGGATGCGTGTCTGGGGGAGCTACACCGAGATGCTGAACGGGATGGGAACCGTTCGCGCGTTCGGGATGGAGCGCGTCGAGGAGCGGCGGCTGATGCGGCGGATGAAGTGGGCGTTCGCGAGCATCCAGCGGGGCGTCCACGTCGACGCGCGCGTCACTGTCGCGGCCGGACTGGCCGAGCTCGCGGCGCGGGTGATCGTCCTCACGTTAGGCGGGCTGCTCGTCGTGCGCGGCGAGCTGACGGTCGGATCGCTGCTCGCCTTCCTCGGCTACGTCGGCGGCGTCTTCGCGCCGATTCAACAGATGGTGGACCTCTATCCGACGGCGCGGAAGGCCGGCGTCGCGCTCGACTCGGTGTTCACCGTGCTCGACGCCGAAGAGGAGGCGCCCGACGTTGCCGGCGCGGTGCCATGTCCGCCGATCCGCGGGCGGGTGACGTTCGAGGACGTCAGCTTCGGCTACCGCGAGCACCAGCGCGCGCTCGACCACTTCGACGTGGTCGTCAACCCCGGCGAGACGGTCGCGCTGGTCGGGCCGTCGGGGAGCGGCAAGTCGACGGTGTTCCGGATGCTGCAGCGCGTGCACAACCCCACCTCGGGGCGGGTGCTGATCGACGGCGCCGACCTGCGGACGCTCGAGATCGCGACGGTGCGGCAGCAGTTCGGCGTCGTGCCGCAGGACGTGGTGCTGTTCAACGACTCGATCGCGGCGAACATCTCCTACGGCCGCCCGACGGCGAAGCGCCCCGAGGTGATCGCGGCGGCGATGGCGGCGAACGCGCACGAGTTCATCATGCGGCTGCCTAACGGTTACGACACGCGGGTCGGCGAGGGTGGACGCGGGCTCTCCGGCGGGCAGCGGCAGCGGATCGCGATCGCCCGCGCCTTCCTCGTCGACCCGGCGGTGCTGCTGTTCGACGAGGCGACAGCGGCGCTCGACACCGAGAGCGAGGAGGCGGTGCAGCAGGCGCTGCATGCGTTCCGTCGCGGACGGACGACGTTCGTCATCGCGCACCGCCTGAACACGGTGCGTGACGCCGACCGGATCCTCGTCGTCAGCGAGGGACGGATCGTCGGCGACGGGCGGCACGAAGCGCTGGTCGCGAGCTGCCCGGCGTACGCTCGCCTCGTCCGGCACCAGCTCGGCGAGAGCCGGGATGCTGCCGCGGCCGAGCCCCGCGAAACCGATGTGCCAGCGGTGATGATCGAGGTCGCGGCGGGTCGGGCCGCCTAGCCGGCGGAAACGCGGGCACGACCGTTGCCTTGGAGCGGCGCGGCAGTCGTGCGCACCGTCCTCTCAATCGGAGCAAGGCAACGTGATCATCACCATCATCGTGGGCATCATCGCCGGCTTCCTCGCCGGGAAGCTGATGAAGGGCTCGGGCTACGGCATCCTCATGGACCTCGTGCTCGGTCTCGTCGGAGGATTGATCGGCGGCTGGGTCCTCCGCATGGTCGGCATCGGGACCTCGGGCGGGATCATCTGGTCGATCGTCGTCGCCACGCTCGGCGCGGTGATCCTGGTCTGGATCGTCAGGCTCATCACCGGCAATCGCGCTCGCGTCTGACGGCGCGGCGAAGCCGCTGAACACGAACGCCCGCTCGCGACAAGCTCGCGAGCGGGCGTTCGATTTCCGTGAGCTGTCTGCGTCGGCGCTCAGCGACCGCGATGCGGACGCGCCCGGAGCAGGAGCTCCGACGCGATCGCGACGAGGAGCACGCCGGCCATCAACGCGAGCGGGGTCTTCCCCGTCATGCGATAGGCACCTGACGTGACGAGCAGCGCGGTCGCGGCGGCCGGCGGATGGTAGGCGCGAAGCTGCGGCTGGACGAGCACCAGCATCGCCAGCGCACCGGCACTCGCCCAGACGCGCGGCATCGACATCGTCGCCGCGGCGAGCAGCGACGGCGCGCTGGTCGCGTTGAGGAGAAGCAGCGCGAGGTATGCGCAGCCGATCGCGACGAGGTGGCCGACGACGATCGAGCGGAAGCGCGTCGTCTCGTGCCCCGGGTTGCTGGCGACGATCAGGATGGTCGGGCCGAGGCCGGCGAAGAGCCACGGCTGATGAAGCCAGAACCCGACCGCGCCGACGACGATGATGAGCGCCGCGCAGACGCCGGGCGTCCAGACCATCTCGAGCGCGCGCGCCGCCGAGCGACCGCGGAGCAGATCGGTGAGTGACGAGAGCTTGACCGGCGCGGGGGCCGATCGGACCGCGGCAGGAGTCGGGAAGTTCGACATGGGATCGGGGGTATCGAGGGAGACGGGGCGCGAGTTCATTCGTGCCCGCCCATGTAAGCCGACTCCCGCGGCGCGGCGCAGTCACGGCGAAAATCGTGCGTTTATGTGACACGCATCACGGCGAAAAACCGGCGGCCTGAGCCGGCGCGGGCGCGTGGAGGCACCTCGCGAGAAGCGCTGTCGCTCACCCCATTCTACTCGTGACTCAACGCTGACATGGGCACAGCATCTGCCAATACGGGGACTGGTGCGCGTGGCGGCCAAGAGCAATCGCTCTCCCGCGCACCAGGAAACCACAGGAGAAAGCACCATGACACGACATCTATCGACTTCCATCGTTTGCGGCCTCGCGGCCGTCGTCACGCTGGGGCTCGCCGGTACGGCGAACGCCCAGTCCACCGACTCGACGCGCGCGTCGACCAGCCGTGCCCGGGTGACGTCGTCGCGGCGTATCCCCGTTCGCAAGGATGCCGCGAACACGACGACCACCGAGTCGGCGGGTGCGGTCGCGCCGACGCCGACGCCTAACGCCGATTCGGCGGCGGCGGCGGCACGGCAGGACTCGATCGCCAACGCCGAGCGGATGCGGCAGGATTCGATCGCCAACGCGGCGCGGATGCGTCAGGATTCGATCGCGTCGGCCGAGCGCGCACGCCAGGATTCGATCGCGAACGCGGAGCGGATGCGTCAGGATTCGATCGCTCGCGCGGACTCGATCGCGCGCTGGAACCTCGCGCACATGCGTCGTCCCGGAACGGGACTCTACTTCCAGGTCGCGGCTGGCCCGAGCTATCCGAAGAGTGACTTCGACAACGGCTTCGACCGCGGCTTCGATGTGACCGGGTCTGTCGGATATCACCCGATGGTGTCGCCGGTCGGAATTCGCTTCGATGTCGGGTACGACCGGTTCAACCCGACGGCATCGATCACCGGCACGAGCGACAAGCTGGCGCTGTGGTCGGGGCTCGCTGACGTGACGCTTCGCATCCCGAAGATGTGGGCGGTCTCGCCGTACCTGCTCGCGGGCGGCGGTGTCGCGCACTTCTCGTCGTACGGTACCTCGGACAGCATGACGAAGGGACAGTGGAACGCGGGCGGCGGCATCGGCTTCGGTCTCGGCAACGTGAAGCTGTTCGTCGAGTCGCGCTACATGCACATCGCGACGCCGAACACGGCGACGACTTACGTGCCGATCGTTCTCGGAATCTCGCTCTGATGCACAGCGGTCTGCGCACGGCACTGGTTGCACTCGCGGTGGTCGCCGGATTTCCGGCGGCCGCCGTGGCGCAGCGCCACGCCGTACGCACACCGCGCCCCGAACGCGCGCGTCCGGTTCGCCTCGACCGGGGACCGGACACCGCGTTCACCATTGAAAGTGCGCCGGCACCGGATACGCTGCCGACGTTCCGCTCGCGCAGCGACAGCCTGACGTCGGCGCGGACGCTGCGGGCGGCAGTCCGCGATCGCGCGCTGCGCGTAGTGGTCTCGATCGACCAGCACCTGCTCTGGGTGCTCGAAGGGTCCGACACGCTGCACACCGCGGCGGTCAACGTCGGGATGGGGCGGCTCCTCGAATACGGGGGACGCCGCTGGACGTTTGCCACGCCGCGCGGCGTACGCACGATCATCGCCAAGTCGGCGGCGCCGAAGTGGCGGCCGCCCGACTGGGCGTACGCCGAAGTCGCGCGTGAGTACGGGCTCAAGCTCGCCCACCTCCCGGCGCGCGGGTCGGTGACGCTTCGCGACGGGCGCAAGCTGCTCGTGCGCGACAGCCTGGTCGGGGTGATGATGCCGGACGGCTTCGCGCCGCTGCCGGTGGACGAGCACATCGTCTTCGACTCGACGCTCTACGTGCCGCCGTTAGGCACGGCCAACCGCGAGATCGACGGCGAGCTCGGGAACTACCGGCTCGACATGGGGAACGGCTACCTCCTCCACGGGACGTCGAGCGGGACGGCGCGCCGCGCGGCGACGACGCACGGCTGCGTGCGGCTCAGCGACGACGACCTGCAGTGGCTGTACGACTTCGTCCCCGTCGGGACGAAGGTCTACATCTACTAGCGCACCGCGTCAGTCGCCTGGTTCCCGAGGCGCTGGCCTGCCTAACGGCGCGGCGGCGCGGCAACCGGAAGCAGCCGCGCCACGCCGACGTCGAGCGAGCGGAGGAACGCCTCGACCGCCCCGGTATAGCCCGGATCGAGGCCGAGTCGCGCATCGGCATCGGCGTGAGACAGATCCTCGCGCAGCACCGAGACCCGCACGCCGAGCGAGTCGGCCCTTGCCGCGAAACGATCGGACCGGTGGCAGCTCGCTGGACGGCGGATCGAGCAAACCAGGAGGATCGGCGTCGCGGGCGCGGCCAGCGCGTCGATCGGCGACGCGGCGCGCCAGTACGCGCTGTCGCGCCCGAACGCGCGATCGTAGAGACGTGCATGCGGCTCGTGCATGATCTCGGGGATGTCGAGCGCGCCACTCTCGATCGAGACGACGCCGAGCCACGGCGTGATCGGCAGATCACGCGTGAGCGAAGGCGAGGTCGCCAGCAGCATCACCAGGTGCGCGCCGGCTGAATGGCCCATCAGGATGAACTTCGCCGGGTCGCCACCCCACTCGGCGACGCGCTGCTGGGCGACCGCGATCGACCGGGCGATGTCCTTCGCCTGCTCGAGTGGATCGGCCTGCGGCAGCATCCGGTAGTTCGTCGAGATGACGATGAACCCTCGCGGGAACCAGCGCGCAACTTTGTTCTCGGTGACACCTCGTGCCGACTTGTCGCCGTACGCCCAACCGCCGCCGTGTACCATGAAGATCACCGGCGCGCCCTTCGCGTCGGGCGGTGCGTAGACGTCGAATCGCTGGCGGATGTCGGGGCCGAAGCGGACGTTGCGCACCACCCGCGGGGCCGCCGCGACGGCCTGGCCTGACGGCTGCTGTCGCTGTGCTGCCTGCAGCGGGCGGCCGAACGACGCGCGACACAGCCCGACGCTGGCAAGGGCGATCGCGCCGAGGCGGAGCGCGCTGGCGGCGCGCGAGTGCGGCGTATCCACCCGCGAAAATTATCGGACGTGATCGCGCGGCGCAGGTCGGCGCAGATCACCAATCGCGCAGATGTCCGCCGGCCGCCGACTGCGTCAGCGCTCGTCGGCGGTTGGGCCGTACATCTGCGGAACACGCTGCTCGAGCATCCGCAGGTAGAGTCCGAGCTGGGCGCGATGATGCACGATGTGGTTGAGCACCATCGACCGCAGGATCTGGTAGCGCGGCGCGGTCATCACGACGGCGCCGGTCTTCTTCAAAGTCCACGGGACGTTGAAGTCATCGTCGCTGGCGGCGGCGAGGGCGGCACGACCCGCGGCCGCGTTGCGATCGAACTCGGCGAGCAGTGTCGCTGTCTTCTCGATGCTGTAGCCGGGAAACTGCGGGCCGCTGGCCGGCATGATGTCGAGCTCCGTTCGCTGCATCATCATCGGCGCCCATCCAGGGAGCCGGGCGACGAGCTGCGCCAGGTGCGCCACGGGAAAGGACTTCGGATGCGGCTTCCATTCGCCGCGGCCGTCAGGCACCCGCTCGAGAACACGCCGGGTGACGGGAATTTCAGCGTCCCACTCGGGGAGAAGCAGCTCGACGATCCGCATGGAGGGGTCAGGGGTCAGGGGTCAGGGGCAGGCCGCGACGTCGAACGGGCATCGGCTCACGCGGCTTCGGCGAGGACTGCGCCGCGCATTCGACTGGAGGCGAGGGCAAAGACGAGCAGGGCGGCGACGCCGAGAATGGCTTCGGTGTAGAGCATCCCCGACGAGCCCCAGCGGTCGTGTGCCCAGCCATCGGCGCGAAGCACGGCGATGCTGAACAGGGAGTTGATGGCGAAGAACAGGTTGATCTTCGTCGCCGGCGCGCCGCGTCCGACGAGCGCGAGGACGAGCGCGGTGAACGATGCGGCGACCATCCCGAGAATGAACGTATAGAGCAGCGTCGTCGCGGCATAGGCGACGGCATTGCGCGGCGAGAGCGCGATCACGACGCAGGCAAGGAGTCCCGCCGCGCACGACACCGCGTACGCGTTAGGCCTGGCGATGCGATCGGCGAGCCGGCCACCGGCGAAGCAGCCGGCGACGATCGCGATCCCGCCGCCGGCGCCGAGCACGAGCGACGTCGTGTCGGCTCCGGCGTTCCATTCAGGCGCGATCGAGCCGAAGAGGTAGGCCGCGGCCCCGGTGCCGATGGGAAGGATGGCCAGCAGGAGGCCGATCCGGCCGAGCCGAGAGCGCACGATCGCCGCCAGGTTGCGCCACGCGTCGCCGGCGCGCGCGGCGAGCGATGCGTCGGAGAGATGGCGCGGCGGCTCGCCGAGCCCGCGCAGCGCGAACGAGCAGCAGGCGATGATCGCGGCGAGCGCGACGCCGGCCATCCACGGCTGCGGGAGGTGACTCATCAGCCACAAGCCGATCCCGCCGCCGGCCGTCTGCCCGAACTGGTTTCCCGACTGGAACCATCCGCCGGCGCGGCCACGGTTCGCGATAGTGCTGTTGTGGACCATCAGCCCCTCCGTCGCGAAGGCGAGGAAGGTTCCTGCCACGCTGGTGAGGAGAACGAGGAGCGAGAGGAACGGCACTGTCCGCGGAGAGAGCGGGACGACGGTCAGCGACACGAGGCCGGTCGCGATCATCACGACGGCCACCAGGTACCAGCGCTTGCGGGTCAGCGTGTAATCGCCGAGCGGGGCCCAGAGGAACTTCCATCCGGCGGCGAGGAACGACATCCCGACGATCGCCGCGATCGCCGATGTCGGCAGCCCGGCGCGACGACCGAGGAAGCCTAACGCTATCGACGGGAAGCCGATCGTCAGCCCGTAGGGGAAGTACAGCACCGCGAAGCGCCACGGGTGCGGTGCACCGGGCTGCGGCTCGATTGCTGTCACCACGATAGTCGGCGGGGTTGAAAAAGGGGCGGCGTGAACAAGCTTACCCCGGGCATCGCGGGGCGGGAAGCGGCGGAGCGACTGGCCTCGCAGGGTGCGGGGCGATAATCTGCGCCCATGCCACGCCCTCTGCCGCTCGTCATGCTGGTGGTCGCCGCCGGCTGCGCGCACCCGCGTGCGTCGAAGGAGCCGGCTGTCGCCGATCGCGGCGGCTTCACCACAGCGCCGATCGCCGCGGCGTCGACGTTCTGCAATCCGATCGACATCGACTACCGGTTCATGGTCGACACACCGAGTCGACGCGAAGCGGCCGATCCGGTGATCACGCGCTTCGACGACGAGTACTATCTCTTCGCGTCGAAGAGCGGCGGCTACTGGCATTCGCGCGACCTCCGGGACTGGACGCTGGTGGTGCCGGAAGGATTGCCGCTCGAGGACTACGCGCCGGCGGTGATGATCCTCGACGGGCGGATGTACTACACGGCGCACAAGTCGATGGCCCTCTACACCACCGACGACCCGGCCGCGGGGAAGTGGCGCAAGGTGGCCGATCTCGCCAGCTACGCCGATCCGGATCTCTTTCTCGACGACGATGGCCGGGTCTATCTGTACCATGGCTCGTCACTCGACGGCGGCATCTCGGTGGTGGAGCTCGATCCGCACGACAACTTCAAGGTGATCGACGGACCGCGCGAGGTGATGCATGCGGATTACGCCGATCACGGGTGGGAGCGGTCGGGACCCGACAATCTCGGCGCTACCGGGATGCGCGAAGGGGTTCGCATCGCGCCGTATATCGAAGGGTCGTGGATGACGAAGCACGACGGCATCTACTATCTGCAATACGCTGCGCCGGGAACGATCTGGAACAGCTATGCGGACGGCGTCTACACGTCGCGGTCACCGACGAGCGGCTTCACCTACGCGCCATACAGCCCGTTCTCGTACAAGCCGGGCGGGTTCATCGGCGGGGCGGGTCATTCGTCGACCTTCCAGGACCGGTCCGGCAACTACTGGCGCGTGACGACGATGATCATCTCCGTCGCGCACAAGTTCGAGCGACGGTTAGGCATCTTCCCGGCGGGGTTCGACAGCAGCGGCGTGCTGCGGATGAACAGCTGGCTCGGCGACTATCCACAGCTTCTTCCCGGCAAAGCCGCCGCGCCGCTCGATCACAACGGGAGCGGGTGGATGCTGCTCTCGCGCGGGAAGCCGGCATCGGCGTCATCGAGCATGGCCGATCACCCGACCGCGCTCGCCTTCGACGAGAACGTCCGCACCTGGTGGAGCGCGGCCAGCGGCGGGGTTGGCGAATGGCTGCAGGTGGACCTGGGCTCGATCGCGCGGATGGCGGCGATCCAGATCAACTTCGGCGACCAGGACACGCGCTCGCTCGGGCGCGACGAGGACAGCTATCAGCAGTATGTCGTCGAGTCGTCGATCGACGGCGTCCACTGGACGACGCGGCTCGACGAGAGTCGCAGTACGCGCGATTCGCCGCACCATTACGTCCAGCTCGACACCGCGCGCAATGCGCGCTACGTCCGCATCACCAACGTGCACGCGGCGGCGGGGGGGACGTTCTCGATCCGGGACCTCCGGATCTTCGGAACGAGCCCCGTCGCCGCTCCCCCGGTCGTCGCCGCGTTCAGTGTGCAGCGCGGTGCCGACGATCGCAGCGCGACGATCACCTGGGCACGCGTCCCGCGAGCGGCGTCGTACATTGTTCGGTTCGGGATCGCGCCGGACAAGCTCTATTCCAGCTACGCGGTGGGCGACGTCGGCTCGCTGACGATGAACAGCCTCAATCGCGGCGTATCCTACTGGTTCACCGTCGACGCGATCGGCGAAGGCGGCGTTGCGCGCGGGACAACGACGAAGAGAGGGTGACGGCGTGACGAACCTCTGGAAGTCCGACGATGCGAGCGAGTGGCGGGACGCGTTCGACAGCTACGGCGCGGTCGTGGCCTCGCAGGGCGTTGCTTCACTCCCCGCGCTCGATGACTGGTATCGCGACGAGCTGCCCGGGCTGATTGCCGCCAGGAGACGCCCGCACGTGACGCACGCCGAGCTGGTGCGGGTGACGGAGTGGAAGATGGCGCGCGGAGTCTGGCGGGCGCGGAACCTCCTGCTCGTCCGCGGCAACGACCCGGCGCTCGTGGTCGCGACCAGCGGTGAAGCGTTAGGCGGGATCCCCGACGAAAGCGCGCCGATCTCGACGCTGGCCGAGCTGGCCGGCGTCGGTCCGGCGACGGCATCGGCGGTCGCCGCGGCGGCGAGCCCCGAGCTGTACCCGTTCTTCGACGAGCTCGTCGGCGCGCAGGTGCCCGGGCTGGGCAAGCTGGCCTTCACGCTCGGGTATTATCGCCGCTATGCGGCCGCGCTGCGCGAGCGGGCGGCGAAGCTCGGCGGCCGGTGGACGCCGGTGATGGTCGAGCGCGCCCTGTGGTCCCACGTCGGCGGGAAGAGAGGTGCGCGCGCGGCGTGAAGGTCAGCGTGGCGGCGGCCGATATGCGGTGACGCGCACCCAGTCCACCAGCACGTCGCCCTCGCCGCGCCGGATGCGGTCGACGGTGGACTGGGGAATGCCGGGGTAGGGGAGGCGAACGCCGCTGGTCTTCAGCGGATAGGCGCCGCCTAACGCGAGATTGAGGATGAGGAACTTGGGGTTGTCGTACGCCCACCGTCCGTAGTTCTCGATCATCGGGCGGGTCGCGCGGTAGACGAGCTGCTCGTCGACGCGAAAGGTGATCGTGTCGGGGCGCCAGTCGACGGTGTAGACGTGCCAGTGCGTGACGTCGTCGCCGGGGGGCAGGTAGAGCCGATTGAACAACGGCGTGTCGCCGGAGTAGCCGGGCCCGTGGAGCGCGACGCTCGCCCAATCCGGCTCCCCGACATTCTCCATGACGTCGATCTCGCCCGTCGCCGGCCAGTCGCCGGCGCCGAGCAGCCAGAACGCGGGCCAGAATCCGCTGCCGGCGGGGAGCTTCATCCGTGCCGACGCGACGCCATACGTGAAATCGAAGTGGTGGTGCGAGTCGATGTGCGCGGACACGAAGTCGTGCCGGTTGCCGTCGGCCGAGACGTAGCCGGGCGCGTAGCGCGGCCGGATGACGAGCGCCCCGTTCGACGCACCGCGCGCGGCGTCGCCGTGGGCGATGAACAGCGTCGGCGCGCTGTCGACGTACGCCTGCTGCTCGTCGTTGTAGGCCGCGCCGCGGACCTCGACGTTCCACTTGCCGCGGTCGAGCGCGGCGCCCGAGAAGTCGTCGAAGAAGAGCACGTCGGAGGGCGCGGGCGTCGTCGCGCGGCGCGGCGCGCAGGCGACGGCGGCCAGCAGCGTGATGGTGAGCGTTAGGCGCATTAGACCTCGCGTAACAGGCGATCAGCCATCAGCCATCAGCCGTCAGCGTGGCGCGACAGCGGCCGCGATGAAGCGGGACGGCTCATGGCTGAGAGCTGCCGTTCTACCAGTCCGTCGGCTTGTAGTCCTTCAGGAAGTGCCCCCACACATGGTGGCCGGTATTGATGCCGTCGATGATCGGATCGACGATCCGTGCCGCACCGTCGACGATGTCGAGCGGGGGATGAAAGCGATGCTCGGCGACCTTCCGCGCGGCGATCTCGGCGGGATCCTCGTCGGTCACCCAGCCGGTGTCGACGCTGTTCATGTGGATGCCGTCGGCGATGTAGTCGGCGGCGGAGGTGCGCGTCATCATGTTCAGCGCCGCCTTCGCCATGTTCGTGTGCGGATGGCGCGTCGTCTTGAAGGTGCGATAGAACTGGCCTTCCATCGCCGAGACGTTGACGATGTGCTTGTCGCGCTCGGGCGTCTTCATCATCAACGGCTTGAGGCGAGCGTTGAGGATGAAGGGCGCGATCGCGTTGACGAGCTGCACCTCGAGCAGCTCGACGGACGGCACTTCGGCGAGCATGAGCCGCCACGAGTTGCGCCCGCGGAGATCAACCTGCTGAAGGTCCTGGTCGAGGCGCCCCTCGGGAAAGAGGTCCTTCTGCGCGGTGAGCTCCTCGGGGAGGAGCGCGACCTGCGAGAGCGCGGCGGCATGCGTCAGCCCGGCGGCATCGGTGAGCCCGGCGGCGAGCGCGCGCGACCCCGCTTCCTGTGCCTCGGGGAGCATCGAGTAGCCGCGAAGCCCTTCATACCGGCCGACGAGCTTCCTGATGTGCGCGGGCATCGTGCCCAGCGCCGCCGTCTCGCCGGCCATCATGTGCTGGTAGAAGTCGGGTGGGCGCCTGACGGTCTGGCAGGCGTTGTTGACGATGAAGTCGAGGCGGTCGTGCGAGGAGACCAGCTCGTGGCAGAAGGCTTCCACGCTCGGGGTGTGGCGGAGGTCGAGCCCGAAGATCTCGAGCCGGTCGGCCCAGTCCTCGAAGTCCGGCTCCTGCGCATAGCGACCGGCCGAATCGCGCGGGAAGCGCGTCGTGACGATGAGGTGCGCACCGGCGCGAAGGAGCTTGAGTCCCGCCTGGTAGCCGATCTTGACCCGGCCGCCGGTGAGGAGGGCGACGCGTCCGCGGAGGTCGGCGGTCTCGGTGCGCTTGGCGAAGTTGAACGCCGCGCACGACGGGCAGAGCTGGTCGTAGAAGTGGTGCAGCTCGGTGAAGTCGCGCTTGCAGATGTAGCAGTTCTGGACGGCGCCGTGGTCGGCCCCGCCGCGCTGTGGCGGCGCCGGCTCGTCGAAGTGCGACGGGGGAAAAACGTTAGGCGAGGTGAACACCGGCTGGCGGCGCAGCTTGCGGATCCCGGTCTCGGCGAGCGCGTTCTCGGCGCGCTGGACCTTCTCCGCCTTGCGGGCCCGCTTGGTGAACTTGAGCAGCTGCCGCCGCTCGACGGCATCGGGGCGCGAGACGCGGCCGGCCGCCCGCAGCAACCGGGTCCGCTCGTCGGCGGGGACGTGGCCGAGCAGCGCGCGATCGGCGGCGATCCACTCGAGCAGCTCGGTGGCCGCTCGAACGCGATCGATCAGGGTGACGCCGTCGAGCTGGGGAACCGGTTTCGATTCGGGAAGACTGGTCGACATCCGTGAAATCTAACCGGCGGGGGAATCACAAGACTCGGAGCGGCGGGGTGGCGACGGAGCGCGATCGGCGGGGGGCGAAGCTCGGGGCCGCGGGGTGGCGAAGCGGCACGATGAACGGGGTACGGAGCCGCTGGTCGGACGCAGTGACGTAGTTCAGCCGCCGGATCGACGCTGTCTCGCCTTCGGGGGCGGGGACTCGAAATGACGGGATGCGGATCGGGAGATGACCCGGTGAGCGACTCGGCGCGTTAGGCAGGGGACCAGCTTCGCCGCCCCGCCGCCCCGCGTTTCGCCGACCGCCAATCGCAGCTTTATTCGTAGCGCAGCGCTTCGACCGGATCCAGTCTCGCCGCTCGCGCTGCTGGCAGGAGGCCGAAGACTATGCCGGCGAAGGCGCTGCCGAAGAGGGCGGCGGCGATCGCCTGGGGCGGGGCGGCGGCGTTGATCGGGGTCGTCGACCGGATGAGCAGCGTGAGGCCGCCGCCGACGAGGAGGCCGACGATCGCGCCGATCGTGGTCAGCGTCGCCGCCTCGACGAGGAACTGCCAGAGGATCGTGCCCTTCGTCGCGCC
>Ga0070658_10000858_pt1 | contig 25965 bp, 23 predicted proteins | sample KBSC13metaG_FD_64664 | JGI IMG/M metagenome (GOLD analysis project Ga0070658, IMG submission 64664) | Corn rhizosphere microbial communities from Kellogg Biological Station, Michigan, USA - KBS C1-3 metaG | ecosystem: Host-associated > Plants > Roots > Rhizosphere > Soil ... | reverse complement strand
TCAGCGTACTCACCACCCTCGTCCCAGACCTTCATCGCGTTGCGCTGGGTCCAAACGTAGGCGTCCTCGCGTGATATTCCCTTCTGCGTGAGGGCGAGAAGCAGCTGCCCGCTGAAGACGAGGCCCCGCGTGATCGCGAGATTCTTCAACATATTTTCCGGATACACTACGAGGTTTTCCAGCAAAGAGGTCGCCTTTGCCAGGATGTAGTCGGTTGTTGCCGATGAATCCGGCAGCACGATGCGCTCGGCGGATGAATGCGAGATATCGCGTTCATGCCAGAGAGCCACGTTCTCGTAACCGACGATTGCATTTGCACGAACGGTTCGGGCCATTCCGCAGATACGCTCGGAGAGGATCGGGTTGCGTTTGTGCGGCATCGCTGACGATCCCTTCTGGCCCTTTTTAAATGCTTCTTGAGCTTCCCTCACCTCGGTGCGCTGCCAATGGCGCACCTGGAGTGCCATCTTCTCAAGAGTGGAGGCGATGATCGCGAGAGTCGAGAGATACTCTGCGTAACGGTCACGCTGAATTACCTGGGTTGAAACGTCTGCGGCCTTGAGCCCCAGCCGGTTACAAACTCTCTCCTCCACCGACGGGTCGAGATGAGCAAAGGCCCCTACAGCGCCGCTGATCTTGCCGACTGCAACTGCCTCGCGTGCGTCAGTGAGTCGACGCCTATTCCGCTGCATCTCTGAGTACCAGAGGGCCCATACCAGGCCGAACGAGGTAGGCTCGGCGTGTATCCCGTGAGTGCGCCCGATCTGCGGCGTGTCCTCGAATTCGTATGCCCGCCGCTTGAGCACCTCGAGCATCGCATCGACCTTCTTCAAGAGAATGTCGCACGCCTCTCTCAGCAGAAGAGCATTCGCCGTATCAACGACATCGCTGGATGTGAGGCCATAGTGGACGAACCGCGAAGCGGGCCCGATGTTCTCGGCCAGGTTAGTTGTAAAAGCGATGACATCGTGATCGGTGGTCTTCTCGATCTCGTTAACGCGTTCGACAGAGAAATGGGCCTTCGACTTGATCTCCTCGAGAGCATCCGCAGGGATGGTGCCGTCTTCCGCGTGCACCTCGCACACGGCGATCTCGACGTCCAGCCACTTCTGGAATTTGTTCTGAAGCGACCAGACCGCTCCCATCTCGGGCAATGTGTAGCGTTCGATCATTCTGCTTTCTCAACCTATATGATCCCCTTGGAGATCAATAGCTCGGCGTTTAGCACGGCGCACCCTGCGGCCCCGCGGACCGTGTTGTGGCTTAGGCAAACGAACCTGTAGTCAAAAACGTTGTCGGGGAAGATGCGCCCGACGGTGATAGCCATTCCTTTGCCGTTATCCCGGTCGAGCCGCGTCTGAGGTCTTGAGGGCTCATCGGTTACCTCGATAAACGGCCTCGGTGCTGAGTGCAGATCGAGCGAGGGGAACGTCCGCATAGCTTCGACGACCTCCTCGAGTGTGCCTTTATTCTTGAGGTTCACTCGTACCGAGACCATGTGCCCGTCCACCACCGGCACACGGAAGCACTGTGCAGAGACCGGGAAGTCCGCCTTCTCAACACCGCTCTCGGTAAATACGCCCAATATCTTTTGAGCCTCGGTCTCGACCTTGGGCTCCTCGCCCGCGATGTACGGCAGGACATTATCCATGATGTCCATGGACGCTACGCCCGGATAGCCCGCACCTGAGATCGCCTGCATCGTTGTGACGATGCATGACTCAATACCGAACCGACGGTGCAGCGCCGCGAGCGGCGGAGCAAAGCTGATCACGGCACAATTCGGATTCGTGATGATGAACCCTTTATGGAATCCGCGTTTCTCCTTCTGCCGCTCGATGAGGTTCGTGTGGTCCGCATTGATCTCGGGGATCATCAAAGGCACATCCTCATCCATGCGGTAGCTGGATGAGTTGGAGATCACCGGGTAACCGGCGCGTGCGAAGGCCTCCTCCGTCTCTCTCGCCACGCTCGACGGCAGGCTCGAAAAGACGATGTCGCAATCGAGCGGCGGCTCGATCGGCTGCACAACTATTTCGCGAACGCTCTCCGGAATGCTGCCCGCGAGTTTCCACGCCGTAGCCTCTCCGTAGGTTTTCCCAGCAGACCGATCAGACGCCGCCATCGCGGTTATCGTAAACTGCGGATGCCCCTCCAGCAGCTGCGCGAACCGCTGCCCGACCGTGCCCGTGGCACCTAGAATTCCAACTCTGTATTTCTTCACAAAACGGTTACGAATAGCTTGCGTCAGCCTTCGATGGCGGCCAAAGCTATTCCGGACGCAGAACTTGCTTCATCCTCCGCACGCCCTCGGCCATACGCTCCTCGGTGTTGCAGAACGATATCCTCAAGAATCCTTTCGCCTCGTTGCCAAAGGCCACACCGGGAACGGTGATGACCCGATTCTGCAGGCATCTCTCGGCGACCTCGATGTCGTCGCCAAGCTCACGAACGTCGAGCATCGTATAAAATGCTCCCTCCGGCGATGTCGCGTCGAGCCGAAGCTCCTTATCAAGCAGGTTCACGAGAAACTCGCCGCGCTTCTTGTACAGATCGCGTGCGAATTGCTTCGCCTCCTCTGCTTCAGGCGTCCAGGCAAGCAGCGAAGCTTTTTGTGTGATCGCCGAGGTGCAAACCGTTAAAAATCCGTGCAGGACCTGGATCGTGTTCACGACATCCGATTGCGACGAAGCGACCCAGCCCAAACGCCAACCGGTCATTGAGAGCGACTTAGACAGTCCGCTGACAATGATCGTCTTGTCGTAAAACTCCGAAGCCGAATGGGGCCTTTCACCAAAGTAGAGATCGCTGTAGATCTCGTCCGATATCAGGTAAATGCCTGTACCGTCGAGAGCCGTCGCGATCTGCCGGTAATCCTCGGGTGTCAGGATCTTGCCCGTCGGGTTTGACGGCGAGATGACGACTGCCGCCTTTGTCTTTGGCGTGATCTGACGTTTGAATTCGTCTATGTCGAAGGCGAATTGCTTGTCCGCAGGGAGCCTGTAGTAGTTCGGGTTCCCTTGCGAGATCCGGACGCACGCGTCGTACGCAGGAAAGCTCGGGTCCGGAAGAAGCACATCGTCACCAGCATCAACGATACAGAGGAAAGCAGCCGTCATAGCCTCCTGCGATCCGCAGGTGACGACCACGTCAGTTCTCTTCAGATCCAGGTGCGGATACTGCTCGGCGATCTTGTCCCGCAGAGCGGGAATGCCCGGATGCGAGGTGTAGCCATTCTGCTCCTCCGTCGCGATACGTGCCGCAGCCTCACGCAGGAATTGAGGTGTCGGGATGTCCGGCTCACCGAGTCCGAAGTTGATCGAGTCGGGAAGAGCACGCTCAAAGAACTGACGAATGAGTGTCGGCTGCAGGCCCTGCATGCGGGCCGCAGGCGTAAACCGTGATCTTTCTGGAGAGGGCATCATCTATCGGCGGCCTCGTCGTGGATATTCTCCTCCAGGTCCTCGCGGATATCGCCGACCTCGACGTTGAACTCGCCCTCGGCCTGTGTGGTAGGATCGCCGGTCAGGACGCCGCCAAATTCCTCGATCTCGCCGATGATCTTTTGGCCAAAGCCGCTGATGCGGTCTTTGAGGCCGTGTTTTTCTTCCTCTTCGGGATCCGTTTCGCTCATTTCAACTCCAGTTTATCAGTGCTGCACTGCGAAATCGATGAAGCCATTTCGCGGATTCGCCGAGACGAGGCGTACCCGCACCTTGTCACCGACGTTGACCCTCTGCTCACCCTCGACGATACGCCCGTCGACCGGGGGCCGAATGATCCGGGCGAAGACGCCCGCAGAGGTGTCCCCGGTTACGATCGCGTCATACGATTCGCCGATGTGACGCTGCATCACCGTGGCGGCGACGATCTTGCGCATCTTACGCTCGACCTTACGGGCGGCCTTTTCCTGAAGGTTAGCGTGCTCGGCAATGGCATCGAGCTCCGCTACGTTGTATGGGGCCGCAGTCTTCATGACCACGCTCTTGACGAGCCGCTGAATGACGATGTCGGTGAACCTCCGGTTAGGTGCTGTCGAATGGGCGTAATCGTTTACCGCCAGTCCAAAGTGGCCGCCGGCGTCCTCACCGTCACGCTGGACGACGTACGCACCGCTCCCGATAAGTTTGATGATGGACAAAGAGAGGTCGGGAAAATGGTCCGGGTCAGCCGCTCGACGCGCGTTGAGAAATGTTGCGAGTGCGGGCTGATCCGGCTCGGCCGGCAAGTTCACGCCGTGATCCGCGGCGATACGAACGATGCCGTCCCAGTGCTGCGGCGTTTTGACGACGCGCCGAATGGCTGGTGTCCCGTGGGTCTCCAGGAACTCCGCCATCTCGACATTCGCCGCGACCATGAAGTTCTCGATCAACTTCCGGGCGCCATTCTCAACCACGGATCGAATTCCCTTTACCTCGCCGTCCTCAACCACCGCTGCGGACTCGATCGATTCAAAATTGAGGGCTCCCTTAGCCTCTCGGTAAGCACCCAGACGCTGTGCCGCCGCTCGTTGAAGCTGCAGCTGCTCCGTAAGGTCCGGAGTAGCGGCCACTTTTTCAGGAACGCCGCTGGAGCCATCAAGCCAAGGGCCGACATCCTCATACGCGAGCTTCGACTTATTATTTACACGTGCCTGGTAAAACGTGCTCTCCGGCACATCGCCATTCTCCTTTACGGTCATGTCCGCGATGATCGCCAGCCGGTCCTGCCCCTCGTTTAGCGACGTGATGCCGGTAGACAGTTCCTCGGGCAGCATCGGGAAGATCTTGCTCTCGGTATACACCGTTACGGTATTCGTTGCTGCATGCCGATCGATAGGCGTGTCCTTGTCGACCACTGAGTCGACATCCGCTATCCCTACGAGCACGCGAATATCCCCGTTCGGCAGCTGCTGGGCCCACTCGATCTGATCGAGATCACGAGACGAGTCGTTATCGATCGACGACCACAGGAGGTCGCGCATGTCCTTGACGCCCGCGAGATCCGTGGGGCCAGCGGTCTCGATCTGTTTGACCTGGTCGAGAGCGTCGGCCGGAAACTCAGGTTCGAAACCGTTCTCAACCATCGCCTGCTCGGCCTGTGCCGCGAATCTGTCTATTCTTGTCGTGTCATTCATCGCAAACGTGAATATCGCGCAACCGCGGTCGAAATTAAATGCAGCATGGCGAGATATCGCATTTCCGAATCGTATCCAGATGGCCAAGCGTGCCTCGGCGCTGATCAGCCCCCTCGCAGCCAGCCTTTGCCACTCTTAATGTAGCTCTTGGTCTCAGCGGGAGCGAAAATCTCGCCCACGTCGTGGCTCTCGAGCCGTGTTACCGAGAGCCGCGGCTGGTCGAACTCGAGTAAGTTGAATGAATGCGGTTCCCCGCGCACCCTCGACGAGGTTGCCGTCCCTGCCTGCACAACGAGTGCGTTCCCGCCGTCCTCAAGTTTGTAACGCTTGGCGGTCGTATCTATGTGGCTGACGTGCAGGTGCCCCGCGAGCAGCAGATCCGCGCCACACTCCGCAAGTTCCTCAACGGCCATCCCGGCACGGCCTACGACATCTGAGTGAGGACTGTTTGCCGGCAGTTCAAACGGGTGGTGAGTCACTACGATCTTGAGTACCGCATCGTTGAGCGGGCAGAGCCTGGAACGAACAATGTTGATCTGATCCTGATTGATCCGTCCGCCCTTAACGACGTTAGATCTCGCAGTATTGATCCCGACGATCGCCAGCTCTTCATCAATATAAGCGGGCATCAGATCGTCGGTGATAAATCGCCTGTACTTTGCCAGTGGAGTGATAAACCTCGCAAATAAGTTGTGTGCGGGGATATCGTGATTCCCGGGTACAACGATCTGCGGCCCCGGCAACTGATCAAGGAAGGACCTCGCGGCGATGAACTCCCGACTGCGTGCCCGCTGCGTGAGGTCCCCGGAGACGACTACGATGTCGGGCTCGAGAGAGTTTACTGCCGCGACGACCTGCCGGACCACCCTGGGGTCCTCCGTGCCAAAGTGCACATCCGATAGATGAGCTATCCGCCTCATCCGGGCACCTCTTGCGGCACTATCACCTGCAGTTCCATTGGTCTGATCCGGTACTCGAGCGGTGTCTCCATTACGGTGACCTCACCGTCGAAGGCAACCATCACCCGCTCCTTGCGCATGTCGATGGTAAGAGATCCTGTCGTCAGCTGCTCAAATTCCTTCATCGAATCGAGGGCCCCGACGAGTGTCCGCAGCAGCAGGCGGACCACGCCCCAACGGCCGCCCCGCTTTAGGAAATAGACGCTTAGTCTCCCGGCATCCAGCCGCTCGCGTGAACCGATGTTGTACAGATCCATCGCGTACTCGTTATTCCCGACAAAGACGAAGGGGGTCTTGTACACGCGAACTTCCCCGTCGATCTCCATCCGTACCCGAAAGAATGGCTGTCGTCGAAACACCTGCACGGCCGCAGACAAGGCCGCACGCCATTTCCCACGCCCGAGCCGCTCCTGCTGCCGCTCCCGGTTGTGAACGATGTGCGGGTACAAACCGATACTTGAATTGTTAAGAAAGATCTGGCCGTTCACCTCCCCTACGTCGACCCGCTTGACACTGCCAAGCGCGACATTCCTGGCGGCCTCCGTGAGGTCTGCCGGGATCGTGAGGTCTTTAGCAAAGTGATTTAGCGTGCCGAGCGGCACCACCGCCAGGGGCTTATTTGACTCAAGTGCGACCGAGGCGACCGCATTTACCGTTCCGTCGCCACCCGCGGCCCCGAGGATGTCCGCCGACGAATCACGTGCTCTCTGCAGGATCTCGTCGCCCGTTGCGGCAAGAGTGACGCTGCTATCCACGCCGGCGCCCTCAAGTGCGTCGGTGAGGGACCGATCCGTTTCGCCGTCGACGAAACTCCCTCCATTTGAATTGACGATGATCTCTACCCGCGGCATAACAACGTACACGCCGCGACGGCGGCACTATCGTAGGTAATCTTCCAACTGAGTGGCCGCATCCGTCCGTCCGTCACGATACTTAACGATCACGGGACAGTAGATGGACAAATTATTCTCCTTCCCAAAGCCGCTGGTCACAGCTCGCGAACCCTGCACCACGACAGCTCCCGCCGGGATCTCGAGCGAACCGCCGTCCTGAGCCTTGATGATCCGCTCATTCGGCAGGTCGAATACCGGCGTAGAACGCGTAAGGATCACGCCGCTCGCGAGCACGGCACGTTCACGTACGATCGTTCCCTCGTAAACCCCGGTATTGCCCCCGACCAACACGTCGTCCTCAATGATCACCGGCGTCGCGTTTACGGGTTCTAGCACACCGCCGATCTGTGCCGCGGCCGAAAGGTGGACGCGCTTGCCGATCTGCGCACAGCTCCCAACGAGCGCGTGAGAATCGACCATTGTCCCCTCATCGACATATGCACCGACGTTGATATACGCCGGCGGCACGACCACGACGGTCGGAGCGACGTACGATCCATCGCGGATCGCCGAACCGCCCATAACGATCCTGACGCCGTCATCAAGCGTCATCGGCCGTAGCGGAAACGTGTCTTTATCGAAGAATCTCAGCGTCTCGGTCGGCTTTCCCATCTCGACCATCCGGCCCATGCGAAACCCAAGCAGAATTCCTTGCTTCACCCACGAGTTCGCGTGCCAGGTACCGTCCGGGCCTTTCTCCGCCGAGCGAAGGTCACCCGTCCGCAGGGCAGTCTTGAAATGCTCGTATGTCTCGCGGTCGTCGGATGTAAATTCCGACTTCGCGAACATCGCTTCGATCTTGTCCTTTAGTTCCATCTCTATGGCGTTCCTACAATCGGGAATTTTGTTAGCACGTCAGTCAGGTTCTTGATCAGCGGCGGCAAATAGCTTTGATCAGCCTCAAACTCAAACCAGTGCCCTTGGTATAGATGGTCGGGCGTCAGCTCCACACGCACTTGGATATGGCCGAGCGAGCTTGCTTCCATCAGCACCCGTAGGTTGGGCTCAACACACTCGAGGTTTGCCTCTCCCACCAAGGTGGAGTTGAGCGTTTTTAGGTCGTGCAACCACCGATCTAAATCGCCTAGATGGATGATCGGAGCCGATGTTCGGACCCGTGCTTCCGGACAGTCGTATACGACGTTCGCGTTGGTCCAATTGGCGTCCCAATAATCTTTGGACTCTGGAAACTGCCGCTGGTCGATCCAGATCGTCAGCCCGCCCAGAGTAATGTCACCCTCGCGTTTGCTCATGCCAGCTTCAGTTCCTTAACGATCGCCCGCAACTTCTCCTGCGTTGCCTTCGTTACCGGCACGAGCGGCAGGCGAAGGTTCTCCTCGAGCAGGCCCATTTCCTTCATCACGAATTTGCACGGCGCAGGCGACGACTCGATAAAGTTTGCCTCCATCAGATCAAGGATCTTGTAGTGGATCCGGCGTGCGAAGTGGAACGATCCATTGAGAGCGTGATCTACCATCTTCGAGGTCTCCTTCGGGAGCTCATTTGCGACTACCGAAACGAGCCCGTCACAGCCTAGCGCCACGAGCGGGATGGTCGTCGCGTCATCGCCCGAGAACACCGCAAAGTTGCGCGGCCGACCGGCGAGGATCTCCATCACTTGAGAGAAGTTGCCGGATGCCTCCTTAGTCGCGACGATGTTGTCGTGCTTCTCGGCAAGCTTAAGCGTAGTCGCGGCCGAGATGTTTGACGAAGTGCGTCCCGGCACGTTGTAGAGCATGATCGGAAAACCTTTAACGCTCTTCGCCACCTCGGAGAAATGCGCGAACAATCCTTCCTGCGTCGGCTTGTTGTAATACGGAGCTACCACGAGTGCAGCGTCAGCCCCGATCTCGCGTGCCTTGCGTGTGAAATCGATCGTAGCGGCCGTGTTGTTGCTGCCGGTGCCGGCAATGACGTGGGCCTTCAGGCGCTTGGCAGCGTCAACCGTGAGCCGGATGACGTTTAGCCGCTCTTCGTCACTCATCGTGACGCTCTCGCCCGTGGTGCCGCATGGGACGAGTATCTTCACGCCGCCCTTCACCTGTCGCTCGACGAGCCGCGTAAAGCACGCCTCGTCAACGGAGCCGTTTTTGTGGAAAGGCGTCACAAGCGCAGTAGCACACCCGCGCATCCAGCTAACTTTCATCGTCATATTGAGCAAAGATTATCACCACGGAGACACTGAGAGGCAGAGAGGAAAAGAGCTTTGTCCCTCCGTTCAGCGTTCGATGATCTCACCGATGACATCGGAAAATTCGTAGAAGCCCGTCTTCCCTATGATCCACTCGGCGGCCATGATCGCTCCAAGTGCAAAGCCCTCTCGGGAGCGGGCTGTATGCTCGAGCAGTATCTGATCCGCCGGGCCGTCAAAACCTACGCGGTGCGTTCCCGGGATATTGCCTGCCCGTGTGGCGGCGACCTCGCCGACGCGGACATGATGCTCGACTATCTCCTTTATCTTGAGGGCCGTTCCGCTCGGAGCATCCTTTTTCCGTGAATGGTGCTGCTCCTCGATAAATACCTCGTACTCCGGGAACCGCGAGAAAAGCTCCGCCGCAAAGTCCGTGATCTTGTAGAAAAGGTTCACACCGATCGAGAAATTCGCTCCGAATACCATCGCGCCGTCGCGCTCACGAACGATGCGCTCGATCGCGTCACGCTGATCATTCCAGCCCGTCGTACCGACCACGACGGGAATCCCGGCCTCAATACACGCCTCGACATTCCGCTTTACAGCCTCAGCAATCGTGAAATCGATCGCGACCTCGCAGCCCTGCAACCGCTCGGCAAGTTCGATGGCAGCAAGCGCGGCATCTTTGTCGTCAACGACGCAGCCGACCTGATGGCCCTTCTCGATCGCGAGCCGCTCGATCAGCATGCCCATCACGCCAGGTCCGATTAGTGCTATCCGCATAAAAAATGAACAGGATAGACAGGATTCTTGGGATAGTGATCAGCCAACCTCTCTATCCTGTCCATCCTGTCTCAATAACCTTTTGACCAGCGAGACGTACAGGTCTACGGCACGCTCGAGGTCTGCCTTCAGAATAAACTCATCCTTGGTATGCGCGACGAGGATAGAGCCTGGCCCGAGGAGCAGAGGTTTCCCCCAATTCGGCAGGTGAGGAATATCGGTCGTGAACCGCACGACCTTTTTCTCGAAGCCATCCAGGTCGACCATCCTCACGGGCTCACTGCAGGAAAGGACCTCGATCTCGGCACGGTCGCGGACGACGCTTCTCAAGGCATCCTCGATCGGCTGACGCGATGTCGTAAGGCGGATAGCAAGCCCGGCCTCTGCAGATGGAGGGATGACATTCAACGCCATTCCACCCTCTATGGTGCCGATGTTCACTGTGGTCTCGCCAAAGAATTCGTCGTTCGGAAATCGCGTATGCCGGACGTCCTCGAGAATGTCGAGGAGCCGCTCAATGGCTGAATCGCCCTCCTCCGGATATGCCGAATGCGCAGCCTTCCCGCTCGTCTTGATCTTGAGCCTAAACGTACCTTTGGACCCGATGGCGAGGTCGTTGTCAGTCGGCTCGCCGTTGATCATGTACTCGCACTTTGCCGCAAACGGATGAAGATTCGCAGCCTTTGCCCCCGTTGACGAACGCTCCTCTTCGACCGTGTACAGCAGGCCGATATCCTGCACGCCCTCAGCCCGCAGCCGCTCCGCAGCGGTGATCTGCGCGGCGATGATGCCCTTTGCATCGCACGAGCCCCGCCCGTAGATCTTGTCATCATCCTCCGACGGCGCGATGTACGGCGGCACCGTGTCCATGTGCGTCGAGAGCCACACCCGAGGCGTGTCGTTGAGCCACGCGACCACGTTGTTCTGGTTCTCAGCGACCTGCTGCAGCTCAACGTTCCAGCCAAGCGACTGCAGATGATCTCGCAGCCAAAAGCCAACCGCCTCCTCATCGCCTGAGGTGGAGGGGATGGACATCAAAGATCTCGTTAGCTCAAAAATGGTCATTTATTGAAAACTGAACCACAGATGAACGCAAATGAACACGGACACGCAGGAGCATCGCACCTTATGTGTTTATCGGTGTCCATCTGTCGTTTCATCCGTTAAAAGAACTCTTCATGCAGTTTCCTGATCACATCCGCCGAGTATTCTTCCTTGATCACAAACGTCAGATTCACGCTCGATGCACCGTGGGAAATAAGCGCGACGTTCACGTCCTCGATGGCGGCAAAAATGCTGGCGGCGAGGCCCTTCGAAGCACGCAGCCCTTCGCCGACGACGCAGATCACCGCGTAGCCGGACTCGACCTCGACGTCGCCGAGGCGTTTAAGTTCGTTGACGATCTTGTCGAGCTCGGCGGTGTTGTCGAGGGTTAGAGCGACGGAAACTTCGCTCGTCGAGATCACGTCGATAGCTGTGCGAAACCGTTCAAAGATCTGGAAGAGCGCAGACATGAAGCCATACGCACCGAGCATCCGGGCGGACGTGATCCGCAAAACGGTGATGTCCTTCTTATGGGCGATCGATTTTATTTTGGTCGGCGTCTCGCCGGACTCGGCGACCACCATTGTTCCGACTGCGTCGGGCTCAAAGGTGTTGCATACCCGGACTGGAATATTCGTGTCGACCGCCGGCTTGATCGTCTTTGGATGGAGGACCTTCGCACCGAAATACGCGAGCTCCGCCGCCTCCTCGTACGAGAGAACTGGAATGGTCGCGGCATCGCTGCAGATCCGCGGATCGCACGTCATCACGCCCGTGACATCCGTCCAGATCTGCAGCTCGCGGGCGTTCAGAGCTGCGGCAACGATCGCCGCCGAAAAATCCGAACCGCCTCGCCCCAAGGTTGTCGTCTCACCCGCACGGTTGCCGGCGATGAAGCCACCCATGACGGGGACCTCGCCGCCGGAGATCATCGGACCAAGCTCCAGCCTGACGATCTCATCGGTTTCATCCTCCACCGGCGTCGCCCCTCCAAACTCATCGTCGGTCACTATGAGCCGGCGGGAATCGACCTGCCTCGCGTTTACGCCCCGGCTCTTGAGCACCTCAGAAAGCAGCCGTGAGGACAACTGCTCGCCGTAGGAGACGATCGCGTCCTTCAGCATCGGGAGCGGTAGGCTACGCCGTTGTACGCGCACCAGGAGGTCGCTGATCTCCTCCCGTGCATATTCAAGCTCCTGATCAAACGCGTTTTCAGCCTCACCGATAAACTGCGTTTTTACGCCGATGTGGCGCTCAAAATGAGGTTCGAGCGACTCGAATGCCACAGCGGCGTCGCCCCTTCGAGCGGTCTCAAACGCGGCGAGCAGAGCGTCGGTCACCTTCGTCATGGCCGAGACGACTACCACCGGCTGCCGCTCTATCTGGCTCGAAACCACGTGGATCACGCGCTCAAAGGCCGCAACGTCGCCGACCGACGTGCCGCCGAATTTCATTACTGTTGGATCGCTTCTGCTCAATGTCTCGCCTGCCGTAAACGTTCAATTCTACGACAGAACGGACATCGGCTCATCGCATGAGCGGATGTTTGAGCCGGAGGGAGACGGATCGCGGGAAATTTACAGCTCGGGAGCGAGCGTATGGTAGCCAAATAACTCCACATCAGGCGTGAAGAATCCTGTCTTCACGGGCTCCTCGCGAATGAGGTCTGTACTCAGGTATTTTTTGTTGTCGTCAGGGAATACGGTTGCGACCACGGCGTCATCACCCAGCCGCTCGGCGACCATCAAAGCTCCGATCAGGTTCGCTCCGGAAGAGATGCCTACCGCGAGCCCGAGCTTCTGTGCCATCAGCTGTGCCATCAGGATCGAATCGCCGTCAGACACCTGTATAACCTCATCAAGCTCGTCCAGGCGGCATAACGCCGGGATAAACTCATCCGAGATGCCCTGTATCCGATGTGTGCCCACCTTGTGCCCCGTAGAGAGCGTTGGTGACTCCGCGGGCTCGAGCGGATGCACTTTTGTGAGCGACTGCCGCTCCCGCAGGTATCGGCCGCAGCCCATTATCGTCCCGCCGGTTCCCACTCCCGCGACGAACGCGTCCGCCGTCAGGCCCGCTTGCTCAAGCTGTTGGGATATTTCAGGCCCGGTGGTGAGGTAATGAGCATCGCTATTCGCCGTGTTGGAGAATTGCCTGGGCAGAAAGGCGTTCCCGTTCTCGCTGGCAAACTGCTCTGCCTGCGCGATCGCACCCTTAAAGCCGCCTTCTTCGTGACTGACGAGCTTGATCTCGGCTCCATAGCTGCGTATGAGGGCGATCCGCTCCTTGCTCATCCAGTCCGGCATAAAGATCCGGACGCGATTACCAAACGCGTCTCCCAAAGCCGCGAAAGATATACCTGTATTGCCGCTGGTCGCCTCAGCGATCGTGCCGCCCGGCTTCAACTCGCCTGCGTCTCGGGCGGTGGAGAGGATGTGCAGGGCCATCCTGTCCTTGATGCTGCCGGTAAGGTTGAGGTGCTCGGCCTTGGCGAATATCGTTCGCCGCTTGCCTCGATAGTGGCAGTAGACGGCGAGCATTGGAGTATTACCGATCAGCGCACGAATGTACTCGGCACTCGCAGGCCGAGCGCTGAATCGCTCTTGAAGTTGATGGAGCGCTCCTGTCCGCATGGCGGCTCAGGTCTTTGATAACACTGGGAAGATGCAAAACGCTGTGCCCTGCGTCACAGGTCAGCCGATCATCAAGGCTCCGCCATTAACGTTCAGGATCTCGCCGGTAATGTGCCGTGACCAATCCGAGAGAAGGAAGCAGATCGATAGTGCCACGTCATCGGTCGTCGCGATTCTGTGCAGCGGGATCGCGTCGAGAACGCTCTCCTCATATGCCTTGTCCTCAAAAACAGGCCGCACCATAGCGGTCTCGATCCATCCCGGCGCCACGGCATTGACTCGAATACGCGGGGCAAGTTCAGCGGCTAATGCCTTGGTCATCGAGATCTGCCCGCCTTTTGACGCCGCGTAATTAGAATAGTTGGCCTCGCCACGCTGCCCCGCAGTAGAGGAGACCATTACGATCGACGCCGAAGGCTGCTTTTTCATGGCGGGCACACACGCCTTTGAGCACGCCCACACAGATTTCAGGTTGGTGTTGATGATCTTGTTCCAGAGCTCCTCGCTCATATCCTCGATCGGAGCTCCATCCCAAACACCCGCGTTGCATACAAGCAGGTCGATGCGGCCAAACTTCTCTATCGCGGCGTCAGCTACCCGCTTGGCTCCGACATACTCTGAAACGTCCGCTCCGACGGCGATCGCCTCCACGCCTTTGGCCCGGCACATCTCGACCGTCTCCGCCGCCTCACCTGAATTGCTGAGATAATTAACGACGACATTCGCCCCGCCCTCAGCAAGGCGCAGCGCAGTGGCACGTCCCACACCGCGCGACGCTCCCGTCACGATAGCTGTCTTGCCGGCGAAAAGGTCTCGCGGCAGATCGATACTCGTAACCGAATTGCTCATTCAGTAATCTGTTATCGCAAAACTACCGTCGTCGGTAAAGTGCGGTGGGGTTCGTCCCTTCGAGGCTCTGCGGGAAATTACTTCCGCTGCGATAAAATCTCCACAATGTCGGACACAAACGCTCTCGAGGACCAGCCCATCGTCTGGACTCCGTCGCCGGAGGTCATCGAACGCGCTCGCCTCACCAAGTTCATGCGCCAGATCGGTGTCGCCTCATGGGATGAGCTCTACGCTCACTCGATCGCCGATGTAGAGCTTTTTACGGCCGAGGTCCTGCGATTTTTAGACATTAATTTTGACCCGCCTTACGACAGGCTTCTCGACACTTCCGAGGGCATCGAGCTCCCGAAATGGTGCGTCGATGGCGGCCTCAATATCACGACCGCGTGCATCGACCGCTGGATCCCGACATTGGGCGATCAGCCTGCTCTGATCTGGGAAGGCGAGGAGGGCGGCACCGTCACCCTCACCTACAAAGAGCTCTTGGCGAATGTCGACTGGTGTGTAGAGAAGCTATGTGATCTCGACATCCACAAGGGTGATGCAGTCGGCATTCACCTTCCGATGATCCCCGAGACTGTCGTATCGCTCCTGGCGATCAACCGAGTAGGTGCGATCGCAGTTCCCGTGTTCTCAGGCTATGGCATAGACGCCATTACGAGTCGAATGGAGGCTGTGGGTGCGAAGGCTCTGATCACCTGTGATGGTTTCCCGCGTCGCGGAAAGCCCTTTGACATGCTGACAGTCGCTGCACGAGCCGTAGCGAACTGCCCGACGATCAAGGGGGTCATTCTGGTCGAGCGAAATTCATGGATTGAAGCAGGCGAAGATATTCCTCCAACCGACCACATCGACGCACGGGAACAGCGCAGGCGCAAGCTCGAGCGTTACGAGTACCTCCGCAACGACGTCTTTGCGGGACGTCAGATCGCACAATGGCAGGTCAGCAAAGATGTAAGTGCGGAGGCGTCCGCGCCCGAGACGACACTGGCCGAGGACCCGCTCATCATCCTGTACACCTCAGGCACCACGGGCAGACCGAAAGGGATCGCCCATACGCATGCAAGTTTCCCGATCAAGGCCGCGCAGGACATGGCCTTTGGAACGGACGTGGGCGTCGGCACACGGATCTCCTGGTACACCGATATCGGTTGGATGATGGGCCCATGGCTCATCTATGGAGCCCTCATCAACGGCGGTACGATCTGTATCTACGATGGGGCCCCGGACTTTCCGGAGCCGGATCGTATGTGGGAATTCTGTGCTCGCCACAAGGTCGAGATCCTCGGCATTTCGCCCACGCTGATACGTGCTCTGTCGAATTGCGGCGATGACCTGCCGAAGAAGCACGATCTCTCCAACCTACGCGCCTTCGCCTCAACGGGTGAGCCCTGGAATCCCGATCCGTGGTGGTGGTTATTCGAAAAGGTCGGGGATTCAAAGCTGCCGATCATCAACTACTCCGGCGGGACGGAGATCTCCGGCGGTATCGTGATGGGCAATCCTCTGCTGCCGATCAAACCATGTTCGTTCCCTGCTCCCTGTCCCGGAATGGACGTCTCCATTCTCGATGAGGCAGGGCAGCCGGTCGAGCCGGGTAAGGTAGGCGAGCTCGTTATCAAGCAGCCGTGGATCGGGATGGCCCGCGGATTTTGGCAGGAGCGGGAACGCTATCTCGAGACCTACTGGTCGCGGTTCAAGAGCATCTGGGTTCATGGCGACTGGGCAATGCGTGACAAGGACGGCCATTGGTTCATCCTCGGGCGCTCCGACGATACGCTAAAGGTTGCCGGAAAACGCGTCGGGCCCGCCGAGGTCGAGTCCATTCTCGTGTCACATCCCGCAGTCACCGAAGCCGCCGTCATCGGAGTACCTGACGAGGCAAAGGGCACGGCAATGGTCGCATTCTGCGTGCTGATCGGAACGCAGCCGCCCTCGGCTGCCAGAACGCAAGAACTGAAAGACCTGGTCGCGACTCAAATGGGCAAGCCACTCGCACCATCAAAGATCCACTTCGTTTCCGCCCTGCCTAAGACCCGTAACGCCAAAGTGATGCGCCGCGTTATCCGCTCCGCGTACTTGGGCGGAGATCCGGGGGATCTCTCCGCACTTGAGGATCCGGCTGTGATTGACGAGATCAGGGAGTCGGGCCAGTGACCACGATCTACACCATTGGGCATGGACGCCACCCATTCGGCTACTTCCTTGGACTGCTGCAGCAGCACGGGATCGAGTTCGTTGTTGATGTGCGGGCTTTCGCGAGGTCTAGATGGCCGCAGTACAACGGACTCGTCCTTGCTCAGCTGTTACGCGAGAACGGTGTTGGCTACGAGCACATACCGGAGACGGGCGGCAAGAACAAGCCGGCCCCTGACGACCTGGCGTGGGGGCTTAATCGGATCATCGAGATCGCGTCCGATGTCACGACCGCGATAATGTGCTCCGAATCAAAACCGCTGACGCCTCATAAGGTCCCGCGGGCAAACTGCCACCGCGTCGGCATGCTCTCGCCGCTGCTTAAGGCAAGAGGAATACTGGAGATCGTTCACATACTGCCCAATGGCGAAACGATCGAGTTCGACGAGTCAGCGGTGCCGTCGATCTGGTGATGTGAGAAGTCGCTCGGGGTTAGTCCCACTTGTCACTACTACCTACCCACTGAACTGATTCCATGGCCGTGCATCGCATCAGCGAACCAGATGTCGTGCGGATCTCGCGGCAACTAGCCGGCGAGCACGACCTCTTCGCTCGAATTCACGAGTCCTACGGCCCGCCGCCGCTTTGGGATCGTGAACCGGGTTTTGCGACGCTGCTGCAGATAATATTGGAGCAGCAGGTTTCGCTCGCTTCCGCAAAAGCGTGTTACGACAAGCTCGCCGCAAGGCTTGGTCCCGTGACGCCAGAGACGGTGCTGACGCTGAGCGATGACGAGATGAGGGCGGTTGGCTTCAGCCGGCAAAAGGCGGCGTATGCACGGCATCTCTCGCAGGCTGTTATCAAGCGACACATCGATCTCGAGGAGCTCGGTCAATTCCCCGACGCGGAGGCAAGGTCCATACTTACGAGCCTCAAGGGTATCGGCCAGTGGACATCCGATATCTACCTGCTGATGGCCCTTCTGCGGCCGGACGTGATGCCGAAGGGTGACGTCGCTCTTCACACCGCCTATCACAAGCTAACAGGTCAGCCCCGGCCGACGTCCGACAAATTCCTCGTTGTCGCGGAGCAATGGCGGCCGTACAGGTCAGTCGCCGCTCGTTTGCTGTGGCACTTCTATCTAAATGAAAGGCGAAACCCCGCGCGTTAGCAAAGTGTTGCATGTAGGTCTCACGTCGCCGCATCGAGCACACTCACTAACGGTCGTCTTCTCGCCTCTGACTGTGCTAACTTCTGACACGTGAAGATCCTCGACGTCGGCTGCGGCACCAATAAAACCGCGGGTGCCATAGGTCTCGACAATAACCCTCGCACCGGGGCTGACGTCATTCACGATCTCGGAGACATTCCATACCCCTTTGCCGATAACGAGTTCGACCTGATCGTCTCGAATCACGTCGTCGAGCACGTACCGGACGTGATGGCGTTCATCACTGAGCTGTACCGCGTGACGAAGCCCGGCGGACGTATCAGGCTGCTCTGTCCCCATTACACCAATCCGGATTGGGCGAACGACCCCACGCACCGAAATCACGTCAACTCGTACACCTTCAATACCTTTATCGCGGGCCGTGAGGTGTTTGACTTCTATACCGATGCTCAATTGAAGCCGATCCGGACCTACGTCTCGCTTCTCTCACTGTGGAAAGCCCTAGGTATCGAATTTCTGGTGAATCTTGATCAGCACAGCTATAAACTCAGATTTCTGCGCAAATTCTGGGAGCAGTACTTGAGCTATATCATTCGGGGCAAGGAGCTGCAGTTTGAGTTTGAGGTGGTAAAGGGAGAATCTGCGAACAGCGACACAGAGAAAACGGTGGTCAAACTCATCGAATAACCTTGCAAAGGGTTTTTGGCTTGCTCTGTGTACTCTCTGAGCTGATTTCCGGCAAACTACGGGCGAACTCTCCGGCATCTGTTATCGTAAGAATCTCATCCCACACCTGAGGTGCATTTATGAAGGTCCGTGTACTCGCTTTGGCCACTCTCCTGTCACTCGTGACAAACGCCGCAATGTTCGCCGCTACTGCCGATAACGGCGGCAAGCGCAGCAAGAAAGCTCCGCTCCCGGCCCGCAACGGCCGGCTGGTGAGCTTGCTTCCGGCGTCCGATGCGGTAGTCACATTCGACACGAAAAAGTTCCTGACGGACGGACTGCCGCGAGTTCTGCAGGCCAACTCTACGATTCTGGGAAAGGTCACCGCCGGACTTGATGAGATCCAGACGAAGACGGGCATTGACCTTCGCAAGTTTGATGAGGTATCCGTAGGGGTGACGATCACCCAGTCCGAGCAGAAAAAGCCCAAGCTTGACGCCGTTGCTCTCGCCAGTGGCGACATCAACGCCGCCGCGATGATCGCCGTGGCAAAGCTCGCCTCAAATGGAGCCTACCGCGAGGAAAAGATCGCCGGCCGCACCGTCTATGTGTTTGCGGTCAAGGATGTCGCAAATAAGGCTGCGGCCCACTCCGCCAAGGCGGGCGTCGTCGATGACGTCGTTAAGGGCCTCACCACCTCGATCGCCGTCGCGGCGTATGACCAGAATCTTCTGGTGATCGGCTCGGTTGCACGCGTTCGCGAGACCCTCGAGGGACGCTCGCACACCTCGCAGGACATCGCAGCCCTGCTGCAGCGAAATCCGACCTCTGTGATGAATTTTGCGATCAAGTCGTCGGCCGGCCTTGAGGGCATGCTGCCTTTCGGCAACGACGAACTCGGCAAGAACCTTCGCTCAATCCGCTACATGGCGGGTTCGATGGACCTCACGCCGGCAGGCGCATCGGTCAGCATGATGGCCAGAACGACCACCAGCGAGCAGGCAAATAGCCTAAAGGCCACTGTGGACGGCCTCCAGCTGGTCGGCACTGCCCTTCTTGGCGGCGGCAACGGCCCCAGCAAGCAGGTCTACTCACGGATGATCAAGTCAGCGAAGTTCAGCCAGACGGGCAGTGATGTAACTCTGGACCTGCTTGTACCGCAGGCCGATATCGACACCCTTGTGTCGGGGATCAAGTAGCGGCTCAAGGAGAGAATTTGAGAGTTAAGGACGGCAGGCTGATAGCCTGCCGTTTTTTGGTTTCTCGATCAGAACCGCCGCCGGCGGCGATACCCGCCGCCCTCGCGCTTCGGTTTCTTAGTGACGGCATCGATATCCCGGTTAAAGCCGCCGTCCTCGCCAAAGAGCGGATACAGGTTGAGGTCCTCGGAGATATAGGCGGCTCGCAGCTCCACAGGCCTCGGCCCGGCCTTTATGACCCGCACCTTCGTTCCGCGAACCTCACTGATCCAGTTTGCAAACTCCTGGGCTCGGCCTACGGTGGCCGAGAGCAGTAACAGCCGTATGCGGGACGGAGACAGAATTATCGACTCCTCCCAGACATGTCCGCGGTCCTCATCGGCGAGGTAGTGAGCCTCATCGAGGATCACGAGGTCGGCATCAACATTGAAGCCCTCCCTCAGAGCATCAAAGAGCTGGTTCCTGTAGATCTCCGTGGTCCCTACAATGACCGGGGCATTAGAGTTCTCCTTACGGTCGCCGGTGAGTATTCCGATGTTTCGGGTGCCGAATTCGGCCTGAAACTCGGCGTATTTAGAGTTTGTGAGTGCCTTTAGCGGGGTCGTATACCAGATCCGCTTGCCGAGAGGGAGCAGTCGACGGACTTCCTCACGGGCGATCCACGTCTTGCCGCTGCCCGTCGGGGCGGTCACCAGTACGTCTTCGTGCTCGATAGCCGCAAGTGCCTCAAGCTGAAAGGGGTCGGGTTTAAAAGGCTTTGCCTCCGGGACCCCGAGGCCCGAGAGGAGCCGCTCAACGGCCTTTACCTGCCTCGGCGTCAGTTCCTGCTTCGGCTCGGAACTTTGGCCTGCAAACGGACGTTTACCTCCGCGTTCATCATGTGAGCGGGAACGCTTGTCCTGAGGACGTTTACGTCGGCTGTCAGACCCTTGGCGACGCGGCATTTGATTAGGTTATTTATTCGAGGACAGGAAGTCTAATTCTTCCTTGCGGCACGGCCGCGGTGTTAATATAGCCAATTGCTCCGCAACGAACTGTGCGGGCGTGGCGTCTAAGTCTGAAGCAGTTAGCCGAGGGCGCCGAATTTATATGTTCGAGCATTCACTATATGAGGCTGAGCCGATCGCGGAACCTTTGCACGAGGGCGATCTGTTCTACCATTACGAGCTCCCGAATTGGGATGTGGGGCCGCGCGTCTATAAGATCCTGGGCATCTCGGCCGCAGCGAATCTACTTATATTTCTCATTATCGCGACCACTCCGGTGCTGACGATGAAAGGGTGCGACAGCCCATTTGTGGGCAGTGTGTGCCAAGTGCTGGACACTCTCTACGTCGGCTCGACGCTCGTGGGTACCGATCGGGACTACGTAGACGCCGTGTACGATAAGACCAAGATCGGCGAGAACGAAGAGGTGACATTCGTCGACGTCACGGGTGACACTCCGCCCCTCTCGTATCCTGAGGGATATTTCGCGATTGCCAACCCGGATGAATATGCGGCGATGCAGTCAGCGGCCGCGGATCCAAACTCCATCTCCGGCGGCACGATTCCCGGGCTGCCGCCAGGTCTCGCTATCACCACCCCGTCGCAAGGGAATGCCTTGTTCAACACGCCGGCAAAGCTGCCTAAGGCGAACCCGAACGCAGTCGTTGGTGAATTGCCATCGGGCTTCGGCAGTGGCGGCACGGTAGCCACCAACACCGGCAAGAAAGGTCACGGGAAGAAGGATGTCGATGATCAGGAGCCTGCTGCAAGTCCTAGTCCGACGCCGGCCCAGGACATCACATCCGGGGCCGTCGACGCCGTGCAGATCAATAAACTGCCGCTGACGGAGTTCGCCGACCAGGTCAACCAAAACCTGCAGGATAAGAAGGTCGACCTGAGTAAGAACTTCAGCGTCACGCTTTACGCCGTGATCAACAAAGACGGTACGCTCGACACCGCGAAATCAAAGTTTGACGTGAACCGACGTGCGGGTGATCCCGCCATGATCGACACCGCCGAAACGGCGATGCAGGCACTTGGCCAGACGGGATTTTTGCAGTACCTGGTTCGGCTCGGTATCGATAAAGCTACCGTTATGCTCACGCAGGATGACGAAAAGATCACGGCTGTCATCGCCTCCCAGGCAAAGACGCCTGAGCATGCTAAGCAGCTCGCGAGCGGCATGAACGGCATTCTGACGATCGGAAAGGTAACGGCCAAGAACCCGTCGGACGAGCGGACGCTCCTTGACGGAGCGACATCGACGACCGATGGCAAAAACACCTTCATGCTCAACTTTGCCATTCCCAAGCCCATGGCGCAGGACATGCTCAAGAAGGCTCTGCAGGAGGCGCAGGCAAAAAAGCAGGCTCAGCCGCAGCCAAGCTCTGACGCACTGGTGCACCCAAACAACAATACTGCATTGAAATAATGAGAGAGCCTCTCTTACATCGCCTGTCGCTCACAACCGGCGCAGTGCTGGCGGCGTTCTTCGCATTCGGGGTCGTCGCGTCCATCGGCCAGGGGCCAAACATCGATCAGCGGCCGCTGCGGGATTTTGCGGCCGATGTACAAGCCAAGATCGATCGGAAGGAAGTCGACATCAGAAAGCCCTTTTCGGTCGAGATGGCGGCTGTGATCACCGCAGACGGGCGGCTGGATCGCAACGCGAGCATATTTACCAACACCTCGGGCGACCCAAAGATGGTAAAGGTCGCTGAGAACGCTATCGAGGCCATGGGCGATAGCGGGTACTTTGCATACCTCCAGCAGGCCGGGATATCCCGGGCGAATCTGCTCATCACTCAAAACAACGCGACGTTCACCGGCAGCGTGCGTGCGTCAGAGAACCGCTTCAAAGCGGCAATGATAACGAGCGGCGTAAATGCATTCATTTCGATGGGCCTGTCCCAGCAGATGGACCCGGATCAGCGCCTCGTGCTGCAAAACACGCATGCAACGCACGATGCCGGCAACATCGACATCATCTGCACCTTGCCCGCCGCCGACTTTCAGAGGATGATACTCAATGGCAGGGCCGCGACCGCAGGGCCAAGCAATTAGTCAAAAGTGATCCGTTCACGCCCACAAAACTCATTCCTAGCCGTCGCCACACTCGGCGTCTACCTCGGCCTTATCCTGGCCGGAGCAACCCCGACTGTCCTCGCACAGGCTGCGACGGCGAAGCAGTTCAATGTAAAGGACGAGGTTGCGAAGGGAGATGATCTCGACAAGAAGCCAGAAGGATGCGACTCACTGGCCGCTAAACTTCGAGAAAAACGGTCGCGATTCGTGTTCAACGAAAACGATCTGCTTGCCTATGCCGCCGGGCTTCAGCAGACCCTCCAATCTTACGTAAGGGATCATGGATCGTTTGCGGGCCTAAACTGGGATTTAGCGTCAGCGCGGCGGCTGCGTAGCGCTGAAGAGAATGAAAGACCGGTTCTGGTCGATGCGAAGGCGAATACACATCGTCAAGAGAATGAGAAACCACAGGCCGGTCTTTTCGGAATCCTGCCGGGCACCGCGTTCGAGTTTTACACCGTCAGTAACGGCTACGATCTCATTACTACGGCGGCAGCCAGCCGACAGGGTGAGCGTGAGGCCCAACGGCTCGCAATCGCCTATGACGCCGTACTCGATTTGTATCGCTGCTCGTCGAAAGATCCGGTGGAAAAGCTGATCCTCGACTACACAGAAATCGCTTGGGCAGACAATCAGGTTTTCATCATCACCCGCCTTCCCCGCGGCTCGCTCGATACGCTGCTTGCGTCTAACGCAAAGTAGCGGCGAGCAGTATCTCGTCATTTCCAGTACAGTTTGAGTCACGTATGAGTGACAGCGGGTGTCAGTAGCCCGCACGTTAGTAAGGGCCACGTGGCCCTCCCTCACGGTCGGGCTACTGACACGACGCAGCAGAGGCAACAATGGCACACAACAGTTTTGCAGATAAGTTAGTTAAAAAGATCTTTGGCTCGTCGAGCGACGTGTTTCTCAAAAACGTCAAACCGATCGTGGCGCAGATAAATTCATTTGAGCCGCAGATCCAGGCGATGACTGATGAGCAGCTGCAGGCGCAGACGCCGAAGCTCACGGAGATCGTCGCAAACCGGCTCAAGGATATTGTGGATAAGGACGAGCGCCGACGGGCGGAGCAGGAGATCCTGCACGAGATCCTTCCCGAGGCTTTCGCGACGATCCGGGAGGCATCCAAACGAGTGACGGGCATGCGTCACTTTGACGTGCAGATGATCGGCGGTATCGCCCTCCACCAGGGCCGCATCGCAGAGATGAGGACGGGCGAGGGTAAGACGCTGGTCGCTACACTTCCCTCTTACCTTAACGCTCTCACAGGCCGCGGCGTTCACGTCGTAACCGTCAACGATTACCTGGCTTCACGCGACGCTGAGTGGATGGGCCGCATTCACAAATTCCTGGGACTTTCTGTCGGTACCATCCAGAACGACATGGACGACATCGCCCGCCGCGATGCCTATGCCTGCGACATTACGTACGGAACCAACAACGAATTCGGTTTCGACTACCTTCGCGACAACATGAAGTTTGACGTGGAGTCGCTCGTGCAGCGGGACCATTACTTCGCGATCGTCGACGAGGTGGACTCGATCCTGATCGATGAGGCGCGTACGCCGCTCATCATCTCAGGTGCGTCCGACGAGGCGACCGATAAGTACTACACGGCGAATCAGATCATTCCGCAGCTTGAGCTCGGACATAAGGACGAGGAGACAAAGGTTACGACCGGCGATTACCTGCTTGATGAGAAGAATCACTCTTCCGTCCTAACTGAGCAGGGTGTCACTAAAGCTGAGAAGCTTCTCGGCGTCTCCAACCTCTATGATCCGGGCAACATGGAGCTGCTCCACTGCGTTGAGACAGCACTCAAGGCCCATACGCTGTACCGCCGCGATCACCATTACGTAGTACAGGACGGCGAGGTGATCATCGTTGACGATTTCACTGGACGTCTAATGCAGGGCCGCCGCTGGTCTGATGGCTTGCACCAGGCTGTCGAGGCAAAAGAGGGCGTGAAGATCGAGCGTGAAAACCAGACGCTCGCGACGATCACCCTGCAGAACTACTTCCGCATGTATGAGAAGCTCGGCGGAATGACGGGTACGGCTGAGACGGAGGCGGAGGAGTTCAACCAGGTCTACGGACTCGATGTCGTTCAGATCCCAACGAATCTCCCGATGATCCGCAAAGATACGCCGGATGTGATCTATCGCACCATCGGTGAGAAATGGGACGCCGTCTCCGAGGAGATCAAGGAGCTTCACGAACAAGGCCGTCCGGTACTCGTCGGTACCGTTTCGGTGGAGAATTCCGAGCTGATCGCCTCGAAACTCAAGGAGATGAAGGTCCCGCACAATGTGCTGAACGCAAAGTACCATGAGCGCGAGGCCGAGATCATCGCCCAGGCGGGCCGCAAGGGTACTGTGACCATCGCGACCAACATGGCCGGCCGCGGTACGGATATTCTGCTCGGCGGCAATCCCGAATCGCTCGCCCGCGATTACCTGAAGCGTCAGGAGATCAATCCCGATGAGGCCACGGAAGAGCAGTTTGAGGAAGAACTGAAGAAGGCCAAGGCCGTCGTCAAGGCGGAGCATGAGGCAGTTGTCGCTGCAGGCGGACTGCACATCCTTGGAACCGAGCGTCACGAATCGCGCCGTATCGACAACCAGCTTCGCGGACGTGCCGGCCGTCAGGGCGACCCCGGCAGCTCGCACTTCGTGCTCTCTCTCGAGGATGACCTAATGCGCATCTTCGCGGGTGACAAGGTCCGCTCGATGATGGAGTGGCTGGGCATGGAGAAGGGCGTCGCCATTGAGTCAAAGACCGTCTCCAAGCAGATCGAGCGAGCTCAAAAGGCCGTCGAGGCCCGCAACTTCGAAACTCGTAAGCACGTGCTCAAATATGACGACGTGATGAACCGGCAGCGTGAGACCATCTACGGCCTCCGCCGCCAGCTCATGTTTGAGGAGAATCATCGTGAGTATCTGCTGGGCGAGAGCGGTGTCGCACGCGACCTGCTTCGTGATCTGACCTCCAGCTTCCTGGCATCGACGGTGCTTCCTGAGCAATGGGACGTAGACACGTACGCTGCCGAAATTGAGAGCATTTACAATGTCGATCCCGCACGAGACGCAGGCGTGGACTTTAAGACCATGAACGCCGACCAGATCGAGGAAGCGATCTGGAAAAAGGCCATTGGTGATTACGAGGCGAAAGAGAAACTCGCCGGAGCCGAGTCGCTGCGCGCGTATGAGCGGTACATCATGCTCAACATCATCGATACGCAGTGGAAGGATCACCTGCTCTCGATCGATCACCTGAAGCAGGGCATCGGCCTTGTCGGCTATGGTCAGAAGGAT
>Ga0070658_10000856_pt1 | contig 25976 bp, 49 predicted proteins | sample KBSC13metaG_FD_64664 | JGI IMG/M metagenome (GOLD analysis project Ga0070658, IMG submission 64664) | Corn rhizosphere microbial communities from Kellogg Biological Station, Michigan, USA - KBS C1-3 metaG | ecosystem: Host-associated > Plants > Roots > Rhizosphere > Soil ... | reverse complement strand
TTTACCCATTTGCAATATTCATTAAATGCTCTATCCATAACAAGGATATCGGATAGTTCCGAAGGATTACTTAAATACTCCCTTGCAATCATCTTTCTATTGTTGTAGAGCATGATCCACATATACGGCTTCCACATGTTAACTTCTGTAATTGAGGGCCACTTACGAATATATTTCTGTACATACAGAATAGGTTTGGTTTGTACGACATCTCCTGTACACCAAAGTGTCTTAATGATAAGGTCAAACAGATCTTTATCCTTGTAGTTAGCACTCTGGTGTATGCTCACTAGCTTATCATTTACATATAATTCTCTCATACCTTTAAAATAGACGATCATTCGAACTTTATTCATAGAGTAGCTTCCATGATGCCCATCTCGGGATTGTTTACGAATGACCAAAAATATTTAAAGGATTCTTCACGACTGGTAAAGGGGAATTCTAGAAGGATTTCGCCATTTGGAAGACAAGAAACCCTGTCTCTAAACACATTAACAGAGTCTCCTTGGATAACCCAACCTTTAGTGTCCGTTACTCTGACCTCTATATAGTATTGATCAGGACGGATAAAGACTGCTGATAGGGTTTCATCATATTCAGTCCCCTCATAGAGATAAATCTGTCTAAAGGAGTTCGCACATTCTGAGTTCATCTAATCTTCCTAGCGCAATACATTCAAAAATGTGTTTTCTCTCTTCGCTACTACTGTTTTGTACACTTAGTCCTTTATCCCACTGGGTAGACCATCCTGTCCTGAACCCATGTTTTATAACAATCTGGCTTTCACGATATTCAGGGTAATAATTACTAAACTTTACTGTATAGACGAAACCATCATGAACCGTAGACCAGTGCCAAATGTACCTTCTTGTGAAGAATGGATGCATCTTCTCAATATTCTTTTCATCATAGGACCTGGGAATATAATCAATGACTTTACAAAAGTCTAGAAAATCAGGACGCCATTTATCAGCAAATGCAAACTTTGCCTCAAGCAACGAATACGTTTGCTTACCTGTCCATACAACGAGTGATCTACGAAATCCCTTGCCATTGTTTTTCTGATAGTATCGAAGAACAGGTCTCTGACGTTCAATCTTAAAGACATAGATGGCATCTTTATAGACATAGTTCCAAACAGCATTTGTAAATTCAGTAATGCGAAGACGTTCCGTTAAGTCAAAGTCTTCAATTTTTACAACATTCATAGGAGATTCTCCATCAAATGATTCTCAAGCTCTTCTGAAAAGAACTTACGATTTCTTTCAAGCTTCTCGAAATATGCAATACCTTCACGAATCTCCTCACACTTATACGTCTTCTTCCATACTGTATCAGCATCCCACCATCCCACCCAAGAAGTTTTGTTGTCTTTAGGCGTACAAATGAGGATGAATGCTTCGTGTACATGAGGAACATCAATTCGTGAACACTCACATGCAATCTGTGTTATGTGCCATTGAAGCTTATAATTTTTATGTTTTCTCTGACGCTTGACCGTTGTTCCTTCCATCCACCAAGTCATAGATACGCCTCCATCTTACGTATTCGTCCTATCAAAGATAAGACTCCATCACAATATTATCTCGGTTACGATGACTTCTAATGAGAAGAAGAGTAAACTTAAAGATTCCTTTAACCTCTTCTTCATAAATGATCTCTTTGTCTTTGATATACAGAAGCTTCCATGTTCTTCGTTCGAAGAATTTCTTCTTCTTCATTTCTGTAATGTGAATGCCTTCCATTGTTTCTCCAAACACAAAAGGCACCTTTCGGTGCCCTTCGTGTGATATTTGACTGAACTTAGCTTGGCTGTCGTTTAGACTCGTCGTCCACGACTACCGCAGTTTCAGGAGCATTCTTTCGAACTTCCTTACCCTTGGCTGTCTTGGCCTCTTCGTCCTCTACATTTTGTGGCTCAACACGCACATCTGTATTTGACCAACCACTGACTTCAGCATGCTCATCAGCAACGGTGATAGGAATATCTCCATGTCCTTGATTCGCTACTGACTCCTCAAGTCGAAGTTTCTCCTGATCACTAAGATCATTGCTTTCTACTGTTTCTACTGACTTTGCCATGGTTTCTCCTTTTGGATCTAAGTTAGATCCTCTGTGTGAGTATACCATATTTACATCAAATACAAAATCAAAGCAGTTCTTCCATCAAATGGGCTTCCCATTCTGGGATTGTAAGAACATTGTACATCCAATAACTCCCTGTATCTTTTGTATTAAGAAGCTCTAGTATCTCTTTGGAAGGTTTCATCATTACCCACATCTTTGCCTTATCAAAAGCTTCTCTCAAAGCAGCGATTTCATCGTCGCCAATATATCCCCATGTGGGTTTTCTATCGTGTAGGGCATTCCATAGGGCATACTCAGTTCCCTCCATCCATGAGGCTGCCCAATTACATTGGCTTACCCAACTCATAACATCGATAAGGTTCTCAACATCGGCGTTCATAGAAGAGATTCCATCTTCTCTATTTCCCACAGATAGAGAAGAGATTCCTCATCAGGGATTAGGTCCGCAATCTTACGATAGAGATCACGAACTTGCTCATTGTTATAGATTCCTTTCCTTGAATAAAGCATTCTTCTAGAGGGATAATCAGATCCATTATATGTTTCACAAGAAACATATCCTGGCGGCTTGTTAAGTTTTCCCTGGTTACGAAACGGAAGTTGAGCATGAATGTAGAAGGTCTTATCTTCTATTTGCCATTGATGAGACAAATACTTTTGTTTCTTGCTGAACTCAACTTTCATAGTTGCAACTCCATATAAGCCAGATCGAAATTGTCTAACACATACTTGTATCGTTCTATTCCAGCCATGACATTATCACAATCGAATTTCTCTTCTTGAACAACATGACCAGACTCATCGCTTATTCTGATCATTGTTCCATGATAATGTTTTACATGCCAACTGGGACAAGCAGTTTGATGAAAGAGCAATTGAATAGCGAACTTCTTAAAGTTTCGTTGTCGAAACGACTTCTTTCCTGGCTCCAGATTCATCCTAGAAATAACCATATCACGATTCATTACGGGTGTACAAAAGCGTTTATCGGCATCAAAACCGGATGCTATCGCCCATACTCCACGAAGACCATTCCAGACACTCATGGTCTTATCATACGTATCGTAAGAAGCTTCTTTGATGACAATAGGCTCCCTAAAGATACCTTGATGATATAAGCTAAATGAAACCTTAATGTAATTCATCTGAGGCCAGCATTCGACATCATACAGACCTTCCGGCTGGTTGAATCGATTAAACAAATAAACGTCTTCAGGCTTGAATAATGGCGTTACACTCCGACCACTGTTATCTGTAAATGTTGATTGAAGCCTTCTCACAGTAGATTCTCCATTAGTGTAACTCTCATATCGTTCGTAATATCGTTGAATCTCTTCCATCCAAGCTCAATGTCTTTACATTCATAGAACTCATCGGGAAATGGTTTTTGTCGTGACCATGGATTCTTCGTTGTATCGACAATCTCACACCGAATAGTCGCAGTACAATAATGAGACATGGAAATGTTGCATGTCTTGTTCCAAGGTGTTCCCCATGTCATTGCCCATGAGATCTTATACTTAACTTTTGAAACGCTTCGGAAGACAGTCTTAGATTCAGGAATGAATTCAATACGATCTAGTTGATCCTGTGGAAGACTCACATCAATGCCTTCTTGTCTCAGGAATTCTTCAATTCCAACCGAGACAACTCTGGTAAGATACTCTTTCGATGTATCTCCAATCTGTTCCTTGTGCATAATCCGTTGCCAATTTGGAGAATACTTTGTTCCCATCCATCGATTAAATGTAAGACTAAATGATTGGTAGTAATTCTCTGTTGTTGCCTGGAAGATACCGTCTTCTGTCACCCAACGCCAAGTATTTTCATTGTCTCGTGATACATATGGTGGAATCATAGAAGGTTCTCCATCAACAATTCATCAATATCTCGTTTCAAAAACTTTTGATAAATACTTGCTGCTCTTTCTTCGTCATAAACACCCATATGAACTTCTGACCAGTATATGTCGGTCTGATCTCTTAGTGATAATTTCACTCTTTGAGGCTGCCAACGATCTCCTGTAAATTTAAGATCCATGACTTTGTATGTCATGCAATAGTTTCTTTTCCCGATCTTCCTACGAACACCTTTCTGATAATGAGTCATAGAAGATTCTCCATCTTCTTGATATCCATTCGTTCCTCAATCTCCTTGGCGACTTTCATAAACTTACCATAGTCTTCTTTATTCAGTTTCGTCGTAACCTCTCCAATAGTAATGTCTATGGTGTCACCATCCAGATGCCCGATGATCGTACATTGTGGTTGAAAAATACCAACAACTCTAGACGGTATGGTTATCCCTAAGAAAGAATCTGGTTCTCTGATTGCAGGCATGTTTGAACTCCTAAAAAAAGAAGGTGGCCCACGAACATTTCTGTCCGCAGGCCACTTGTTTATCGCTCTACAGCAACCAATGGATTCAAACGAGTCCACTTGTTCTGACGGCCTTCAGGAACCTGAACATCGTTGTTCGTAATCACCCAAAGAGTATCGAATGGAACTTTCTTATCCTTGAGCCAATGCTCGTCAGGGAAGTATCCATACCCATCAGTAAAGTAGATATGAAGATCGACCTCATTAATGAGGCCTTCATCAATGATCTTTTGGAATGGTGGTAGAAAGCTTGTTCCACCATTGCCAGAGCGTCTATCAATCTTATAGATCTCTTTGATATCATCCCAATAGGAAACCTCTGCATCACATTGACACAGAATACCTTTAACATTTGGAAAGCCTTTAAGAAGATGACGTGCTTGTGAAATAGCTGATCCAACCTCTTGGTCACTCATCGAACCGGATGTATCAATTGAGACGATGATATAACGAAGTTGATGTTCCGGTTGAAACCAAGGAATCGGCTCCTCAAACCGATAATCTCCCGGAACATATCCATAGTCTCCTTGTGCGGGCTTCAGATAGTTCTGAACCAATCGCTGCCAAGGAAGCGGTGGATGCAGCCATTCATTAATAAGCCGTTCCATCGAACCAGGAAGCTTGCCACGCATCTTGGACTGTGTTGCTTGGACATGGGCTTCACGCACCATCTCCCGAGCGCCAGCAGGATCAAATTTATCGGTATTGGTGTTTCCATCTTCGTCAGAAGGACGCTTATTGGGATTCCAGAAATCATGAGAGTCATGCATGGAACCATTGCCGCCAGATCCCTGAAGTCCCTGTCCATCAGTAGCGTCGGAGATGCCAGCACCCTGATTAAGACGTTTCTGAGTCTCTGGATTCTGTTCCTTGAGAATGATGTTATAGACCTGTTCCCACATCATGGGATCGCCAGTCTTGGGATCACGGAATCGCTCATCGTAGTAGCCTGGGGGAGTTGCGACATACCAAGGCATGGCTCGATAAGTATTCTCATCAAGAATATCATTCCGTCTTCGTCCCGCAATCTCACGGGCGAAGTCATTGACCATCATATTGACGACATAATCCATTGCAACATTTGCAAGTTCTTGGTTATATCCTACTCCACGGGAAATATGGAGAAGCATTACATGAAGAAGTTCATGCATGATCGTCCCCATTGTGGACTGCACATCGTTATATAGAACATATTGAGGCCAGATATAAATTCGCTTTCCGTCAGTCGCCATGGTCTTGAACTTACCATAGTTCTTGAGTTGCTGTTCAGACTTGATCCAAACCTTGTCATTAGCCAAACGAGTAGCCATGAAACCAAAGAATGGAAACCGAATAACCAACTGCATAAGCGCACGACGAAACTTGAACTCGATTTGATCTCGTTCTTTCGGTGTTAAATCCTTCCAATAACGATCATCCTCATCGATCTCCTTTCGGATGATCGTAGGATCTCTGAAATCTGTATTTGTCTCAGTAGACATTAGAAAACTTTCTCCTTATATTTCTCCGTCCACATACGATATTCTTTTGGAGCCCATTTCTCCAAAGGACTCTCGTAGTAAGCACCGATCTTCATGATCAAAATACTTACCTCTGCTGGAAATTGCAACATTAGGCGCATGAATGTCACCGCATTGTCTTCGTTGACTCTCCGAATCATCATTGCTCCTGTTGCCACAAGGTACTCGTATTGACCACGATTTGGAAGGCTATCCTCATTACCATCCAAGATATCATCTATGTTTGGCGGATAATGAACGAATGAACGAGCGTCATATATCATAAATCACCTATAAGAAAAGGGAGCCTTTCGACTCCCTGCTGAGGTTTCCCCAATCCCGCCCTCATCGTTAATAGTTGTCAATGCAATGGTTCATACTCATAACATCAGACCAGCAAACCCTATTCGCACAACGCATGACATCCTACATCATACATTGGTGGGCACAAAGGCCCTTGCAAAATTCAAGTTTTGTTGCTCTTCAGCATTTTGCATTCGCCCAACTATTATTGACTACCCGAACCTCATTAAAGCTCTACTGTCCAGTCCAACTCTTGGATTTCCAGATCAAGCTTACGTGCTGTATTAGCATAGCTATCAGCCATCTTAGTTGCTTCTTTAACGTCAATAGTACACTCGCAGAGCATGTCCTCTTGACGATATCCACGTCCGATTCCACGGCTACTGTTCACCAGTGAACGGTAATATTGGCTCAGATTCCGATACATATCTCTCTGGTTGGATTTCTCCATCAATCCGTTACGATTGTTCGCCAGATTGATCTGAACGGTAAGCGCAGACTCTCGCTCACTAAGCTTCACAACCTCATCCATGAGTATCATGGGATTCTCAATCTCAGGCTTCTTCTCGTCCTTTCGATACTCGATCATCACATTGCTTGTAGCCAAGCTTTGAAGCTCTTGGATCTTACGCTTGATATCTTTACGTTCTGCGAATGCTGCTGCAAGTTTCATTCTGACTCCTCTTCAAATGGTCCTTCGAAAGTATAATCGACTTCACCGTTTTCAACAACGAGCGTGTAGACTGAATCATAATCTGGATTGTCACACTTTTCAAGCACTTCGTTAATATGTCGTTTCTTGTCCTCTTCGTTTGACAAGCGTGTATGTTGCAACAGACCACCCTGAATACCGATCACAATGATCATTAGTTCTCCTTAAATACATAATAATTAGTCACCTAAGAGATATGGTTTCAATTCTTGCGCTAAGGCTGTAAATTCTTCTTTTGCCCAACTATGAGCGATATCATTGATAGTAGGCTTGTCAATTGCATGTAGAATCTTGGCTTGTTCTAATACATGAAACTGTGAAAGATAACGCATAAAATCTCTTGCATTATCTTTGTTGACATTCAGAACTCTTTGCCTGTTCTCTTCTGACAACTCTGCTCGTGTTTCTTCCCTTGGTCTTTGTATGATTGTTCTGAATTCAGGCTTCACGTTGTACTGCTCCTACTTCGTTGGCTGATCTGACGTTGTGTCTACCAGATTACCCATATTAAACATCAATCCATTATCAGATGGCGGCATCATGATAACCTTGACATCTGGACTAAGCTTGGTGATATACAAATATTGAAGCATTTCAGGCGTCAAAGAAGCTGCAATTTCTGCATTATAACTCGCTTCACCTTGACCGGCAATCTTCCGAGCATCTGCGTCACCTTGTGCTGCGGCAACCTTTTGTGCTGATTGTGCTGAAACAACAACCACATTGTTCTGTTCTTTCTTTGCATTCTGTGCAGCCTCTTGACTTGCTTCAATTGCCGTATTGAACTGTTTAGAGAAATGAACATTTGTCAACAAGAAATCATCAACCGTAATTGAATCAGAACTGAGTTCTTCAGTAAGACGTTTTGCAATCGTTTCTCGTAGCTTCTCTCGATTAGGAATAACATCTGTTGCTTTGTACTTGGCAACCTCTTCTTTTGTTACTTGGGCTACTCGGGGATCGACCAAAACATTAATATAATCAGGACCAACTGTTTTGAAGAGCGTCTGAATTTTGTTTGAATCAACATGAATATTAATCACTGGAGTCACAAAGACATCTTGTGTTTCGCTTGAGGCAGCATCCAAACAATGAGGAGTATGATCTTCATCCGAACATGATGATGGCGGAAGAATACTTTGCAACTGTGTATTCTGTTGCTGAACACTCTGCCAAGGAGCATGAATAACTGGACCTGAGTTGTTCCGTTGTCCAACGATAGCGCCAAATTGATAGACCAGACCAACATGTCCATTTTCAATCTGATCGACACTACACACACCAGTAATAAGAATAATCAAGCCAATAGCAACCCACTGAATGATCTTCGTAGGAAATGGAAGATCCTTAACATATTTGTCTTTAGAGGATTGCCTACGAGCAACAAACGCTCCGATAGCAATAAGAGTAAGAAAGATCGTTGATACAATCCAGAACACAGGTATACCTTTCAATAAAACAAAAGGAGATGGCGGGGTTCCCCCCGCCTGAGATACTAGAAGACGAATGCTTTGTTCTGCTGAACCCACTGACCGAACATCGGAGTAGCCCATTCTCGAACCAACGGAATCAACTTGTTGGCGGTACGAAGTTGTTTCATGGTTGTTGCTGAAATCTCAGTTGGGAACTTATCAGTATCCAACATATATTTCATGAATACCTTGGCATTCTTCTCATTGAGTTTCATAACCATGTGTGTTCCAAGAATCAGCAGCAGATCAGGACGATTCTTGTTGGGGAAGTTGTTAATCTGCTCTCCACGCATCAACTTATCAACATCCGGAAGATCTTTATAATGCGTGACGAAGGTGAAGAACTGTTGAGCGCTGGAATCACCGATACGTCCAGCGATAGCAGACTTCAGCATATACTCAGGCATAGGATTCAGATCATTCGCATACAATTCATCAGACACATACTTCCAGTTACGGGGAGTTGGGAATGGGTCCATGAATGAACGCTGATTCTGATCCTGAGGGGCAAACTCAGCATTGAATTTATTCAGATACGAGATGACCAGAGGATGGATCTTGCTGAATTCGCTCCCACCAACCATACGTGATTTAAACGCATAATTCTGGAGCCATCCACCATAGTGAGGAAGAACCTCAATCAGACAAAGCCGTGTAACTGCTGAAGCGGCAAGGTTGATCGAATTGGTGCCATCCTGAATCCGGTTTCCTGCAAGGACAACCATGAAATCCGGAACCAACTGATGACCACCGATCATCTTCCCGTTTCCATCACCACACCAAGACGGAAACAATTGATGCGGAATCTGAGGAGAAGAAGGATTGGTCACTTCATCATGGAAATGGACATACCATTTCTTAGGCAGACGACTATAATCAGTCACACCAGTTGCCGCATAGTGATTGAGAAAGTCACGAGCCTGAGCGTCATGTTCAGGAAGTGCACTCGACAATGGCCAAACTTCTGAAGGTGCCCAAAAAGTTCGACCATTGCGTTCTCGGGGAACACCCATTGCATCGACAGGCCCCATCTGACTGACATGAAGCTCAGTGAGATCCAGTTCTCGTCCTTGCTGAGTTGCCGCCAGAGCAAATCCTTGACGAACGCCTTCAGTCTTACCGATTGCAGTGGGACCAAGCAAGCACATCGTGTGTCCCCACAGATCCGGGAACATGGCATGATTCCTAATGAATTCAGGAACCTGATGGGTATAAAGGGTATGACTCAAATCACCAGTCGGTTTGTATTCAACCCAATCTGAATTCGTGATTTCTGTGATGTCTGCATCGATATCAATACCGTTATCAATCAGGCTATCTTTAACATCGGTGATCGAAATGCCGGAAGTGTTCATGCTCTTAGACAAGATGATTTCTCCTTAAAAGATAATAGAATACAACAAGATCTACTACACGTTCCCCATAGAACTCCTTTCTAGAAACATAAAAGTACCAACAAACTACCAAAGGAAAGAAGGCGAAGCAAAAACTGAAGCTTATACGTCCTCTTTATTTCTTTGCAAACATAGTCTGTAACGAAGCTTTCATAGTTCCTCTTCCATCTCATAGTTATCAATAAGAGGTTGACAATCTTTTAAAAGTATCTGTCCCGGTTCCTTAGAGTGAATCAATTCATTAATAGTATTGAGCACTCTGTGTGGGAGCCAGATAAAGCTAAACTGGAGAACTATCTTTTTATCAACAACCTTGAATACTTCCAGTGATGCCATTTCTCCTTCGTCTGCATTACCACTGAAATTGTATACTCTCATCCATAAATCATCGTTCCTATCTCGTCCCATGTAGAGAGATGTATAATCATTATCATATTCGTTTATAGAAATGCCTTTATACCACTCTGGTTTGTACTTTTTCCTCACAGAATACTCCTAGTCATGGACTGTTCCTGATTTAAGCAATCCCTTAGAGTTGGTTTTCCATTTTAAAGTTGTCTTCAATCTCTTTGATCTCTTCAAGAGTAAATTCACCGGGTTTCCGGGATGAAATGAATTTGTCAAGCAGCATTCCCAACCCTTCTTCACACCAATTTGATGTGTAGAATGGAGTGATTCGCTCTCCGTACTCTCGTTCGAGATAAATGAACCATTCTTCTGTGCCTACTGGCTCTTTAGTAATTTCATAATACCAAATGGAGCCATCTGCGTCACGCCCGATAGAGACTTCAACATATGATTCCCGTAATGATGAGGCCACATGTGTCATAATCCAACCAGTTGTCATTCTGGAACCTCATAGTTTGCAATGCAATCACGGACTTGCTCCTCAGTCACTTGACCTGGGGCGGACATTGTAATAAGTTGAAATACTGCATCATCGTGATTGTTTTCGAATGGTCTACCATCAAGGGAGAAGATCTCTTTAAATCCATAGCCCACTTGTTTCATGAGCGTCATCCACGAATGTTGGCATTTTGTGTGTCGCCGCCAATGATACTGAAATACCCATACCTTGCCATCCGTATCCAGACCGATCTTCATTATGCCGTATTTCTTTTTATAATCGTACATCTGAATGTTTTGGAGCCATGTCATAGGAGTCCCTCCATCTCAGCATTATCAAACATATACACTACAGTCATCATCCGAGTAGGGGGTAAAACGGGTATCCCACATCAGAGCTTCCCAGCCATCCTGGCCATATCACCATAGAGAAGACCATGAGGATTGTCAGTACTAATCAAATCGATTACTGGACCATGACAGAGAGAACACTCAGCTTCGAATCTTCCCATGTCTTCGTCAACGAACTTGAAGAATCCTGGACTAGCCACATATTGATGAAGACCTTTTGCCCACTCGAAGTTTTGTTCATCAATAACAAACTCCTCATCAGGACCACCAACAGTCCAGACAATCTTGACATCAATGTTATTAAGATTTTCACCGCATGTCATGCAAGCAGGAGCATCCTTATCAGGGACCAAGATGCCTTTATCTTGCATGTCCTTGAAGATTTCTTTCCACCGTTCCGCAAGTTCTTCTGGTGTTAGATTTTCTTCGATTTCCCAACTTAGTTCGTCTTCGTTCTGTGCTACTTCTTCGGGTTCTGTGTTGTCGCTCATAGCAATTCCTCCATTTTATCATCGATATTCACAATGTTGCCCGACCTATCAATCTCCCATCCGTACTTTCCAAGATTTAAAACGCTTTGACAATGACAGCACTTCACAACATATCGTGGATCGATTGATGTAACCGTTGTTGTAAGGTTAATAGTGCCATCGCTAACCCACTGAAGACTAGATCTTCGTTCACTATATCCTGTGTGTGAGAGTGAACGACCGACTGTATTAATTTGTTCAATATGACAATCAACAAATACTCTTAGAAGATCCGATTGACAATTGTCACACCTGAGAAATCTCATGTTGCTCCCTTATTGAGTAGAGATACACATTCACGATACTTATCATTCAGATCACCACCACAGGTGCAGCGAAAATCATATGCCGGTTTCCCTGCCGGAAACTCTATCATGAAGTTGTTATCTCCAAATGGTTCATGATCAATAATCCGTACCTCTTGAACATAGAAGGCTTTTCTGTAGGCTTTAATACTTTTAACTTCTTCCTTACAATGTTTGCATATCATAGAACAGTTTCCATAATGAACTCCTCTACATGGTGAATAACATATTCTATTTCTTCTTTTCGCTTTTGAACACCATAAATACTGACAGGACTTGATGTATGAATCGTCTCCCATCTCGATTCATTCCATCTATGTATAGAAAATTCCAAAGACGATTTTATGATAATAACGCCATACCATTGATTGGCCCACATATCCATCATGTCTGATGAGTAGAGAAGAGTTAGAGTATTTTTACCATCTTCCTCATTTCGATCTGTTCGATTATCTCTTTTATTCTTGGCTCTTCCTTTGTCGTGTGAAGCCATAATTTAATATAATCCTCTGATTCATCCCATGTAAGGTTATCAATACGATCAACTTCTTTCCCGTAGAGATGACGACAGACTGAGAATTTCCCACGACTTTCTTGGTCTTGCATCCTTCTAAGTGTGAGTATAAGGATATCTTGTTTAATCCATTTCTCGGGACGATATACCCATTTGTGTCCTTCATCTTCGAATGTTATTTGTTTATTGCTCACAACAGGTTCTCCATTAGGATTTCTAAGAATGTTGTTTCCATGAACTTCTTCATATCACGTTCTTCGGTTTCTTCGTTGTAAATAATCTCTGCTCTCATTCTTTGACGTGCCTGTATGATGATTCGTGGTTTGTCTGTTGGCCTCCACCATCCTGGCCAAATATGTACACCCTTCATATCTTTCCAGCGCTTGGGTTTCATACGAAGATATCTAATATCATATGTGGTTCCATTAATGTTTGTATAGTAGTTGCAAATATCATCCTTATGAACTTCCGGATAGGTAGGATAAACACTTGACCAGTAGGTATAAACCTTGCCGGTATTATCTGTTCTGGTGCGCCAATGACCTTCATAACGTTTCACAAGAGAGATTCCATGACTAAGGATTCGAAATCTATCTCTCGTAGAAACTTACCAAGATCTGATTGAACGATGGCGCTGAATGACTTTCCAGCATCGTAATCTTTGAATTGGCGTTCCCAAATTGGAGTCATATCAAGAAGAGGACTGATGAAAGCCTTCCCTCTTACTGTTACAATAAAATACCAACGTTCTCCAAGAGATATAAACGAGAAATCCTCTGGATTATCTATAAAAGTTCTTCCATCATCCATGCTTCATAACACCTATCACACCATATCTGATATCTCCCCGTCGGATAATGCAACATCATCACCCTTCTCTCGGATGGTTCTTTGCATCTCCGACAGGGAAAGTCAATAGCAAGATACCCACGAAAGATATAATCAGTCGTTACAGTCGGTCTATTGTATCCTACAAAGATAATTCCATCACCCGTACTTCGAAGTTATCCATAATTTCCTTACGATACTTCTCAGCATCCTCTAATTCATGGAAGAAGACTTCTTCAATAGACTTCCATTCAGCATCATTGATGGGGATATTTGCCTTTGCTCGATAGGTGCTCGTAGATGGAGTAAGAGACCATTCAGAGAAAGTGACTTCATATTGAGGACGAATATGAGGATGTCTCTGGATTCCAACGGAGAAGTAACGAGCCCCAACACGAGTATATTTACTATCAAATCCTCCCCAATGTCCACGACGAGTCCATTGTGGATATTCTTTGATCCGTTTAAAATTCGGGTTCTCGTAGATATCGCTATTCCTTGCCCGTCTCCAGTGACGATATCGCTCACTGAACCCAAGGATCTTATCCAAGAACGCTGGGATGCTTGGATCGATAATCGACATAAACTCATTGTATATATTTTTCATAGCATCCCTACAATAGATTCTCCATCATAACAAGCGGGAGATTATCACGAATAAATTTCCACTGATCGCTGATCTGATTAAGATTCTCCTCATCGATATCGAATGTCTGACGACATACTTCCTTGATAATACGATAATCATCATCATTACAGATAACAATCATGAACTCACTCTTATTCGCAAATCGTCTACTGATAACAGTATAGGTGTTCCCATCGAACTTTGTAAAGAACCTACCCTGAAAAGAAATCCATTCGGGATGTTCGGGAACTACAGGCAATGTTCCATCAGGTAATTCTCCAGATGATTCTTCAGCCATAGTGCAAACCTTTCCAATGACTCTAGATCGGGGTAATACTCATGACTAATATAGTAGGGCTTTGTATCCAACTGATAGAGTACGACCATATATTCAGGTTTGTAACTCTCATCGTGCTTATGGGGATAGGAACAAGCTATTGCATAACGAGTATCGTTATAGAATGTATACAGTACAGTTATATCAAAAAGATACTCGTCATGAACAATAAAAGTTCTCCATGTCGGATAGTTTTCGATTGTCCTATGACGTACTGATGCCACTATACTTTCTGTGAATGCATAATCTCCAAAGTTTTTCATATAACCTCAATGAAGAAGGGGCCTTTCGGCCCCCCTTCCTTAGACAGTCTGTTGTTCAGCCCATTCAACGAGTTTCTGTAATTGTTTCTCGTTGAGTTGAGAACTCTGCTTGGTATGGAAGAGTTCCTCTGCCTTCTGAGAGATACTCCCCCCTGGAAGTTTCCCTGTATAGCCTGCAAGGATTGCCAACAGATCGTTCTTATTATCAGTGAGCGTCTGTTTGTTCGTACGATTATCAGCGACAGGTGAATCAACACCCTTGAAGTCTTTAGGACTCTCTGACTCGTAATCGTAGTCAACCTTAGAATACTGAGCGCCAATACCCACTGTGTACAGAGCCCGACCAGTAGCACCCGTTTCAGCTTTCTCAAGGTAGTCAGTGAAATGTTTCTTCTCTTCCGTCTTGATGCCCTGACCGATGGCACCATTGGGAAGTTTGATGGTAGCTTGGACTGTTGCGATGCCTAGTCCACCCTCTCCACCATTCGGATCGTGATAGAGAATCTCTGTCGTATGAACAGCCTCAGGAAACATTTCTCGAAGCATGATCAAACGATACTTAACTTCAAGATAGTTTGGCGATGTAGATCCCTTGACCTTCACCATAACTGTCTTCGGATCGAAAGAAATCTTACCGACTTTGTAGGAACCGTCTTCTGAATAAGGCATCTAGAAACTCCATTCGTAACCTTCGTGCACATCCTTCAGTGCACTCTTTAACACCACCATTTTACCACGATCACACTGAACATACAAGGATGCCATACTGAAGACGCTCTTGGGAATATGCGGAACAATACGCTTACCGATATACGATTCATGAGCAATTAGCCCAATATCTTTATTCGAATCTCGTAGATTGCAAATAACATGTGTCAATGCTTCTGCCGCTAGAGGATACCCAAACTTCTCTGTCTCTTCGCTTAAGCCAATATCAACCATAACCTGATTATACAATCGACTGAAGCTTGCGAATACAGCGACATCACAGACTTGTTTCCACCAGGGAGCATTTTCAATATCTTGCGGTACTGGATGTCTCTCAGCAGGACTACCAGTACGAAAAGCCTTTAGATCTGTAATGATCATCTCTTTGGCTGTCTTATTCGGATATCGTGTCCACTCAGACCAGACTGCAATATTGTTGTAGGTTGCGTTGGTAATTGCGAAAGAGGGAGCATTAATATCATCGAAACTAAACCAAATGGGCTTCCTATATTTGGAAGCCCATTCTTGCATACGCTGCTGTGCATCATTTCCTGACAGGATGAGGATCATCTTCATTCTCCGGAAACATAGGCGGTGCATACTGAAGAAAACATTTGAGACACAACGGTTGATTCATCGATGGATGATTGAAGGTATGTTTCTCACATATTTTCTTATCACATATTCGACAAAACTCCACTGCATCGTAGCCACACGTACATTTGTCCATTATTTTTTCCCAATAAGTTTCATCTGCTCTTTCTCACTTCCAAGTGTCCTTCTCAAGTCAGGAGCACATGTCGTGAATGTCGCAGTAGAACCATTAAAGTGATAGAACATAGGCTTGTAGCCTGCTCCATCCCTAACTTTTGCGGTAATCATCTGAACAATGTTTTTCCATTGTGCAGCATTCTCACCAGCAATATGCTTCGAATCTTCATCAGGACGCCAAAGCAAGTGAATCGCATTGGCGCAATGATTAATGATCGATGAATCTGCCATGTTGGACATCTCTGGCTTACCGCCAGGATTTTCATACGTTCCTCTGTTTAACTGTGCAGCAGTAATGATGGGCATTTGGAATTCACGAGTCATTTGCTGCATGACCTTGACAACTTCACCGACAGCACTATAAGAAGAAGCCTTATCGTAGCCTCTCCCGCCTTGGATCATACCAATATAGTCGATAATACCAATATCCAACTCACCACGAGAACGCATAGCCCCAAAACGACGATAGATGGTGTCGATATTCATCACATCATGGACGACAACGAATCTTTTACTCTCAACTAATTCGTTCCACTTCTCTTGACCAGCAAGGAGTTTCTTCTCAAACTCAGGATCTTGTGATGGAGAGAACAAATTCAGATTAGCAAAGTGAGAGATGACTCGTTTTGCGATAGATGAATAGCCCATCTCAGTAGAGACATAGGCAACCTTTGCATACTCACCAGTGTCATCACGTTTATTTAACGCATAACCCAAAGCTTGATTCAGGAGCCATTGTGTTTTACCTCTGCTCGTCAATGCTCCAGTAACGATAAGCTTCTCACCCATGAGTCCACCGATAGATTGAAGGAAGTCATCGTATTGAATCTCTCCAACCTTCCAGCCCAAACCTTTACCCGGATTGGCGATCTTCCACAGAACATCGTGGATAACATCGTTGCCCGCTTTAACTAACTGATCTACTCCATCTTCAGGATCATGAAAGTAAGCGATCCTTGTAAGTTCTCTTGCCATTTGCAAGGCTTGTTCGGATGGAGTAATGTGTGGATTTCGATGCTCAACAATGCCATCAATCTGACGACGTGTGTAATCTGCACGAACATGATCTGCTAGTTGCGCTGCTGAACCTACGGTGGCACCTTCAGAATAGAGACTCCTAAACGAGTCAATATCTGTATAAATAGCATGTACTTTTTGTCCCTCTTCAAACGTACCAAGTTCATGATACAAGGACGAAGCCGAGACTTTCCCATTCTTGGAACGAACGACAGCCCACAAGGCTTTCGCAACAGGATTATTCAATTGTTCAGGATACACGTCACGAACTTCATTAAATTGGAGAGGATCAGCCAATACTGACTTCACCATATCAAGTTCTACAGCGTCCATAATGTACATATTTAGATCACTTTCCTCAAAGATCCCTGGAATGAAATAGAGGGATCTTTCGATCCCCCTATTATCTCTCATTGTATTCTAGAAATCCATTACCCGAAGAATGGATCTTTGTCCGCTACTGTTTCCGTCTGTGCCTTCTGTTGAGGACTCAGAAGATTAACGGAAGGATTATTGAGGAGCGTGGTCACTCGGATATCGTCATCCTTCTTATAGATTTCAAGCTCTGGATTACCTTGAAATCCAACCCACACACCCTTATCGAAGTGCGAATGCCAGTAGTCAGCCTGCTTGCCAAATGCGGTCATCTTGTACCACATGGTGTTCTCGACGCCTTCAGCGCCATTACGACCGGGTTTCCACGTCTTGACCGGAACCATGAGATCACAAATACTCATAGGACCATTCTTCGTGTTCACATTCTCTTTGAATGTATGGACAGCAACTGGACCAGAACCAATATAGAGATTAATGCCTGTAGCCATGTTTTCGATTTCTCCGTAATAAATAAAAGTTCAACCTGTTCATTATACACTACTTGTGCACCATAGGCAAACTCCTTTCGAAGAATTACCAACAAACTACCAAAGGAAAGAAGGCTACTTAGCTAGAGCCAAGATCAGCATAGGATCTAGGTTCCGGAGAACCCAGCCTGTCTGAACGTTTGCTTTTGCCAACAACAAGGATGCTTTGCCTTCTGGAGTCTTTACAAGATCATTGAGGTAAGCGTCTTGGAATGCTTTATCCGCATCAGCAAATGAATATTCTCCGAGAAGCTTCTTTGCTGCTTCGAACATCAATTTGTTTTGAGGATCAGAACTTACCCATTGTCGGGCTCCTTCCCCTGTTTGGGGAAGTTCGCCCGATTGGATAAGCTTATAGATAACATCTACTGAGTGTTTACTAAAGAGTAGGGCATCACTTGGTTCCAGTGCTGGAAGCTCAAGTGATTTTTCTCCACGGGTGAGAGTAGGGATCATTTTAATGCCTTTAATTCGTTCATTGGTGGATCAATTCGCTTGCCTTCTTCGTTGAACCAACGTTTGATCCCAGCCTTCTTACTCAAATATTCTAAATCATCCAAGTCAAGGTCCTTAAATGTGACTGTAATATCACCATCAGGAGTCTCTGAATAATATGCTTCAAGTTCAAAGGTTGAACGAACATTCGATGTTCCAGTAAGCTCTATGACTTCTCTGAAACTCATACCGCTTAACGCATCAATTAAAGGAGTAACTTCTTCCGTCAGGACACCGTTTCTATGGGCCTCTCGGATTTGAGGAATAATCTGTCTGACTTTTGAATGGCCTGAAGTTCTCACTACTTGCCAAATATCGATATCTGCTTCGTCTTTGAGAATAGGAGCATACGTGCATAATGCCACCATATCTGATGCAACCGATGGAGCAATGTCCACTTCTGGTTGTGCACAATATTCAAAGAACGATGAAAAGTTCTCAGGATGATGTTGCCAAAGATTCTCAGTCTTCATTGTGAAGATCATATTAGCTCGTTGAATCCATGATTCTCTTTCTGAGCCAACCTGATACTTAATACTGGAGTCGAGAATGATTGATGCTTTCTCTGGATTCTCTTGTATAAGTTTTCGAAGATCGGGTACATCTTCTGGTAGATCAAGTTCATAATCTGTCATTTTTTCTTCCTTGCGTTGATCAATTTTATAAGATCAGCGCCTCCTTTGCTTTCTAATAATTCTTTCTCTGAAACAACTTTGTGTGCTGTTTGTGAACGTTCACCACATTCTTTACATACTGGTCTTTTTAGCTTTGTATCATACCAAACTTCTCTTCGTAAGTAACCGGGTCCTATATTAATGGTACATCTTGCACATTTAAGATAACGGATTCTTTTTTCTTCGTCTTCTTCTTCGATACCTTCTGGGAAGAGGAGCTTGTCGAAGGGATCTGACACACTATCACGTCCACCCATTCTGTCTCTACAGTGAGAGCATCATTGACTGAACGTATGTGTAAACTGGTGACTTGAGAATCATCTTTCCATATTCCACCTTTCGTCATACCGTCTTTGATTGCTTTCGCTATGTTGTCTATGTCCTTTCGTCGCTTATCTGCTCGGTGCCACGTCAGGAATAACTCAACTTCGTTTGGGGCATCAATGAATGGTTTTACACCACCCAAGAGGTTTACTTGTTTTTCTGAAATTTGTACAACTCGTTCTTCATACGCTTTGACTTCCGCTGTAGGAGCAAGACGTGAGAAACTTCCTACTCGGATGATTCTGTAGGAATTGCTCTTAGCGGGCGGTCTACCCGGTAATACGAACTTAAACATCCAAAATTGAATCAAGGAAGTCATTCACTTCCTCATTCACCTTCAGTTCTCCAACATGAGCACTTTTAACATAAGATCTGTAGATTCGTTTCCCAACACCACCCATGGCAGCCTTAGGATTATCTGATGCAAGAACGTAAGGCATACTTTCAGCCATCAATTCTGAACAATGACCGGGATCACAGGGAATCTGTGCTGCACCAACACTGGAGCAGAGACAAGCTTTTATGGGCTGAACCAAGTGGAACATCTGCTCATAAGAATCAAGCTTTCTAATAACATCGACAGGGAGATGGTTGATTTCATTTACCGGGCAATACCGGCATGGCATAGGTTTGTGCATGACCTGAGTATATCAGATCGTGCAGGAAATGCAACCCCAAAACCCAATTTAAAATTTTCCCCAATCCCATAGGTTTCCTGTACAGGAAATTCTCCTAAAGAAGATATTCCATCATATGAATGTCAATTTCATCAGAACAGAAATATTCTCCATAGAGAGAAACGTCGATTTTCCTCCAAGGAGAAGAATCATGAGCATTGGCAATAAAACCTCTTGTCATCAATTCCCATCCTTTATGGTCAGGAGTTTTTGCAAGGTGATAAACTTGTTGTTCCTTTACTGTCCAAAAACCTCTTCCCCAACCTCCAGGCTCTGTAAGGGTAGATTCAAAATAATCTGGATATTTGGGAATATCATTATCATATATCTGAAATGAGATAGGTGAAACCTTCTTTTTTCGTCCAAAGGCCATTTCCACGATCATAAATGTAATCATCTCCAACCTCTGTCCACTTGGGATATGTTTCAACATCTCTGTCACCGTCTGTCTTCACAATAGGCTCTCCATCATGAATATCTCTAAATCTTTACTAAGAAATTGTTTGTCACGTTGCGTTAACTCTCTCCACTCTACAGAACCATCACTGTTTGTTGGACGTCTTTTCATACAATGTCTATTTGACCATAAAGAAGGTGGATCTAAAAGAAAAGCATATACCCATCCGTCATGGACAACCCACCATCCCGTTGCATAAGATGGTCGATCTGCCATCTCTGTGTAAGTCCATTCAGGATAATCTTTAATCTCAATATCCTTACAAATCATAGAAGAGTCTCCATCATGAATGAATCTATCTCTTCTTTAGAAATATGCGGGTTATATTCAAAAGCTTCGAAGTCTGTCCACCCTTCAAAGGTTTTATTTGGATCATAGAGAGTACGATATCCTGATACAAAGTCTGTTGTTACGTGTAAAACAAGATCTCCCTTCCTAGTCCACCATCCCCAATCATAGTCTTGATCAGAATCAACCTTTTCTGAGATATATGCCCACTTAGGCCATTCAGGAAGGTTTTCATCGTCTTTAACCATGATCACAATAATTCCTCCATTTCTATATTATCCCAATCTTCCTCCGTCACCCATTTATGCCCACGATCCCTATCATAATATTTCCATCCGGCATCAAAATAGTCACCATTAAACAAAGGACGTACAGAAAAACCTCTTCCCCTATTTAGTTGGCTTATTTGAATGACAACATCTCCTTTAACCGTCCACCATCCTTCTGAATATTCATTATGTTGTACGACATTATTATCGATATATACCCACTTCGGATAATGGGGAAGATTTGCATCATGCAGAGCTATTTTCATAACAATTGCTCCATCAAGATGTTCTCAATATCCACTGTAATATCAGGGACGTTCTCTCGGATAAAATTCCACTCTTGATCCTGAGATTTATAGGCGAATACTGGTGATGTATTAGGTGGATATTTTCCATAATAGCAAATGATGTCATTAAAGTTTGTCCAGTATCCAGCAGAATACGTTGAATCTATTATTTGTTCCCCCCAAATTGGATAGATGGGAATATCTAAGTCTGAAACTATAGATATCTTTACGACATTTTTGTTTCCTTCAAACATTCTGCTGCCCTCATTGCCGCCTCACGAGCTAATGAATCTGCTCTTTTGTTATAGATGTCAGTACTATGGCCCTTAACGTACTGAAATTGGGTTGCAAGTCCCCTGGAATCTCGTTTATTCATAATGACATGAAAGCGTTCCCAAAGATCTAGATTTGTCTTTGCTCTCCATACTCCTGTGGCGATATTAAGCGTTAGGACAGAATCTGAACGTATGACAAGATCCTCTCTATCTTGGTGTTCTAATGCCCAAATGACTCCAAGTATCTCGGCTTTATTATTTGTACCGTGATAGAGTGCTCCTGCTTCTTCAGCAATAATCTCGTCATTTTCGACGTAAACAACAGACCAAGCCATGGGGCCAGGATTAGAAAGTCTGGTAGATCCATCTGTGTAAGCGATAATCACAAAAGCATTTCCATTCGTTGTTCATCACTGATATTACCAGTGCGGGTAAGGAAATCGATAATCTCCTCACCTTCATAGAAGTTATGGTACAAGTACAAAACATAGTTCTGGATATTAAACAAAAGAGAAAGAATAACAGGGGAGACTTCTTTTAATCTGTTGAATTCTCCAACTTTACTCATAGACACAATATCCCACAGTTCATATTTGGGTACAGTGCTCATAATACCTCTTCCATCAATAGATTAGGGAGACACTCCTTTACTTGTTCTATGGTCATATCTCCTGTTTTGATATAACTCCAACAATCTTCAATTACACCAGTACGATCAGTAAAGATTGGGCGATACATTACCTCTTTAAAATTGGTCCCCTCCGTCCCTAAATAAACGACGATATTCTCATAACATGTCCACCAACCCTCTCCCATATCCATTGAAGTTGTCGCAAATTCCCAATGAGGATAGGAAAAGGTTGGTCGATCTCCATCATACCAGTCTGGATAATTTCTCTTCATAAGCGTTTCCTTAGAAGGTGTAATGCAACATCATCAACACTGACTACATCTTGCACCGGAACACACTGGATCGTCAAGACATTCTTACCGGGATGATCCATAACAATCTTATAAATATTTGTCAGATCGTTTAATGGATCATTTTCGTCTATGTAAATCACATGTTCTTTTGGACCTTCGTGGTTGATGGGTTGTGGGGTTTCATCTTGCACTCTCCAGATTGAATCCAGAAACATTTTAGGATTCCCCAACTCATCAGTATTAATTTTACCTGAAACATGGACTAGTTGCCCTTCTACAAGCAGTGATTTAGCCACAGAATCATTTATAATTAATTCATAATTCTTTGGGAAAATAACTAATTCCCAATCGGAGTCTGATTCATCTAAAAGACGTGCATAGCCCATTGGCTGATTCTTCTTTGTCACCTTATGTTGGATGGATGTGAGGACACCAAACATGACCACATTCATTCCTTCATAGAGGGACTTCCCATTTTCGTCAGTCTCACGAACTTCACCAATTGTAAGGAAAGGAATATCGACCTCCGGTAGTGGAGTATTGAACATACCCATACGGGATTGTTCTTCAAGAAGCATTCTTGTCTCGTTATACTCTTCTTGTAATTCAAAGTCTGGTTCTTCTACTACTTTCTTCTTCGACCGTTCGATGGTCAATTGACCAATCCGGGTTGTCTCCGTCTTTCCCCCTCTTGGTCCCAACAGAGTGAATGGTTCGGTGAGTGTCTTGCGATTATACCAAGGCAAGGCACCAACCAAGGCCAAAGCTTCCAAACCAGAACGACGAACAGTAGTACAACGAGTAACAAAATCTCCTAAACCAAGAAACTCACCCTTTTTACGTTCATCTACAATTTTTTGTGCTTCTTTTAACCCAACATCCTTGATGCATCCAAGCCCATATCGAATGTCATTACCTTCCATTGTGAACATCACTTGAGGGTGATTAATATCTGGTGGAAGGATTTTTACAACGGAACGTGCTTCTCGGATAATCCGTCCAATACGTTGCTGAGGTGTTTCCTTTGCTGAGCCTGTGCTCGATTCAATAGTGAGCGCTGCGGTATAGAATTCTTGGGGATAATTGGCCTTGAGCCATGCCGTTTGATATGCGACATACGCATAACAGATCGCATGTGCACGATTGAAGCCGTAGTCAGCGAACGGGACCAAAAATCCCCAGACGGCATCCGCTTCATCAATGCTATGTCCAAGTGATAGAGCGCCAGTGTCGAACTTGATCTTCTCTGCTGCCATCTTTTCACGAATCTTCTTACCCATAGCCTTCCGTAAGAGGTCCGCTTCACCAAGGGAATATCCAGCAAAGGTTCTTGCGACTTCCATGACCTGTTCTTGATAGATGGGGAAACCATATGTCTTCTCCAGAATAGGATCGATAGAAGGATGAATACCCTCAATGGGAGCCCCATTATTCTTACGATTAACAATTTCTTTGAAGTTTTGCATTGGACCGGGACGATAAACAGCAACAGTCAATGCAAGATCTTCAATAGTGTTCGGTTGAAGATGATTACAAGCCAAGCTTAATCCATCTGCACCAATCTGAAACAGAGATAAGGTCTTCCCTGACTTAATAAGATTCCAAGTCTTCTCATCATCCCAAGGAATCTCCCAAGGATCTAGATTGCCACCAATCAACTGAAGACACAGATCCAAAATACTAAGTGTCTTCAGGCCCAAGATATCAACCTTAAGTAATCCTAATTTCTCTAGGTGGGTCATTTCATATTGTGTCTGAAATGCGATTGTTGGTTCCGTCTTTCGTTCTCGTGCTTCTCTTGTCCACATTAATGGGAGAATATCTGCAATAGGTGTATTGCTTACCACAACACCAGCAGCATGCATTCCATCGCCTCTAGCCCGTCCTTCGATCTTCAGGGCATTCTGAAGAACACGATTGATATTCTCATCACTTTCTGCAAAGGACGTAATAGGATGACCTTTCCCATCTGGATCACTTACTAATTCATGAAGAGGAATTCCTCCTGGGCGTGGATCAGCAGGAATCTTTTCAATCAAGTCAGAAGAAACACTTAAATAGCCACCTTTATAATCCCAAAAGTAATCTCGTAGTGATTTAGAGGCATCCTTGATCGCTTGTCGTGGACCAATCATCGAATAGGTCCCAATCTTAGAAACATTATCTTCGCCATAAGTCTCTCGCAGATATCCGAAGACTTCTTCTCTACGATCATCAGCGAAATCTAAATCGACATCAGGCAACTCAACCCGAAATGGATTCAAGAATCTCTCAAAATACAATCCGTCTTTGATCGGATCAGGCTCTGAGATACGCAACGCCCAACACACCAAGGAGCCAGCGGCAGAACCTCTAGGACCAAAACGAATACGACTCTTACGACAATAATTCGTAATATCAGCGATCATCAGAAGATAACGTGAGAAATCAGCACCAAGCTGTGCAGAGAGTGTTTGAATGACATTAATCTCAACATCGAAACGTTCTTTGTAAGCAGCGGGAATATCACCGAGACGATAAGCCAATCCCTCTTTGACCAAACGAATCAGTGTCTGGGTTGGCGTCTCTCCAATAACCTCTAGAGGAGAGATGGGAAGTTTTGGTTCTCGGGAACCCAACGAATAAGATTCAACCATACTACTAATAAGCAGCGTATTGTCCAAGAATTCTTGACCAAAAGTTTGAAGCATTTCTTGGTTATCACGAACATAAGTCCATCGAGAACCTAATGTGACATCGGTAAGCTTCTGTCCCATTTTAATACCAGTAAGGAGCTTCTGAGCTTCATGATCCTCAGCATTGCAGAAATGGGAATCGTTTGTGGCTACTCGTAGCAGTCCCGTAGACTGAGCCATGGCATGAGCAAACTCATTAACGTCTCTTTGCTCTTGGTATTCATCTCCATGATCTTGCAACTCAAGGAAGTAACGATCACCAAAAACAGAACGATAGAAATCAATATCCCGCTTGGCCCCATCAAGATCACCAGTAATAACATGGCGAGCAAACTCACTGGAAGTACAACCACTAAGGATAACCAAACCAGAATTGCGCTTTGTAAGTTGTCCATGATCAATTCTTGGCTTTCTATAAAATCCAACAGAATTTGCGAATGTACTGAGGTGCATGAGATTCTTGTAACCTTCTGCATTATAGGCAAGCATAGTCAGATGGTTTGTTGCTGCGTGGTCACTATCTCTGGCTGTCGCATCCTCAGGTTCAACATAGGCTTCCATGCCGACAATAGGAATAATGCCTTGATTCTGACATTCCATCACAAAGTCTGGAACGCCAGCCATGGTCCCATGATCGGTAATGGCAGCATGTGTATGACCTAATTGTTTAACTTTTGAGACATATTCTTTGATTGTTGCGTGTCCATCAAGCGGAGAGAAGATCGTGTGAGCATGTAAGTTGGTGTACACTAAAGAAGTTCCTCCATAATGGCGTCAGCGAATAGTTCTTTCATTATACCAGAATCAGGACTGGGACCGAA
>Ga0070658_10000855_pt1 | contig 26001 bp, 15 predicted proteins | sample KBSC13metaG_FD_64664 | JGI IMG/M metagenome (GOLD analysis project Ga0070658, IMG submission 64664) | Corn rhizosphere microbial communities from Kellogg Biological Station, Michigan, USA - KBS C1-3 metaG | ecosystem: Host-associated > Plants > Roots > Rhizosphere > Soil ... | reverse complement strand
GATCATGTGACCGAGCCGCCTGGCGATATAGAGGGCCTCACAGTCGAACGCGAATCCGTCGAGCTTGCATCGCGTAAAGACATCTTTTGTCGCTTCGGCCGTGAATATCTTGAACCCGCACTGAGTATCCTCGATGCCGTCCACGGCGAGCATCTGTACCGCTTTGTTGAAGCCCCGTCCCAGCATCTCGCGGTACCACGGCTGGTGCACGAGGAGGTGGGAGGCACGTAGCGGGCGGGATCCAATCCCTACGTCGGCCTTGCTTTGCATCATCGCGTTGAGGACCACCTCGTACTCCTCGACCGGTGTCGCGAGATCCGCGTCACAGAAGAGGCGGAGGTCATACTTGCCGGCCAGCATGCCGAACCGAACCGCGTAGCCTTTGCCCCGGTTGCCGCCATAGGAAAGACATTGGACGTCGTACTCCGGATGCTTCTTACAGTACGCATCGACGACAGCCGGTGTGCCGTCTTTGCTGCCGTCGTCAATCACCAGTATCTCGAAGGGTTCCCCTCGCTGGGCGAAGTACTCGGCGGTGGCGGTTAACGTGATGGGGAGACGTATCTCCTCATTGTACGCCGGGATAATAATCGACACGGACATTATCGTTCATTATGCTGTAAAGCGGCGTCCGGTGTCAACCAACACATGAGATGTGCGGGCCGCCGGCGCCCTGTATTTATACGGGGACGTGGGTATGGAAGAATAGGAATTGTAAATCGACAACCGGACGTATAACTACTATGATCCTCAACCTGCATCGCGGAGTGCTCTCACTGGCTCACATGCCGCGTGTGGAACGCGTCGTCAATAACACCCCCGCCGTCAGGCGTATAGTCTCGCGGTTTATCGCCGGCGACACCCTGGACGATGCCCTACGCGTGGCTTCGGCGCTTCAGACCGTGGGCATAAACTCGGCGCTTGATCTGCTGGGAGAGAACGTCACGCACGATGACGAGGCCCGCCGATCCGCCGACGCCTACATCGACGTCCTAGCCGGCGCGTGCAAGGCCGAGCTTCGATCGCGCTACGTCAGTGTCAAGCTGACGGCGCTTGGCCTCGACCTGTCGGAAGATCTCGCTGCCGCCAACCTTGAGCTTATCCTCGAGAGCGCAAACGGCGCCTTCGTCCGGGTCGACATGGAAGGCAGCGCCTACACCGAAGCAACCCTGCGGATCGTGCGCGACCTCCATGTCCGCTACCGCAACCTCGGGATCGTCCTCCAGTCGTATCTCTATCGGACGGATAAGGATATCGCGGACGTTGTCGAGCATCAGATCCCGGTTCGTCTCGTCAAGGGCGCCTACGCGGAACCGTCGACCGTCGCGTATCCCAAGAAGGCCGACGTCGACAGTGCCTATCGACGTCAACTGGCGCAACTTCTCGCCGCAAAACATCCGACGGCGGTTGCCTCGCACGACCCCGAAATGATCCGAGAAGCCAAACGCCTTATGCGCGAGCGCCGGATCGACAACGACGTCGTCGAGTTCCAAATGCTGCTCGGAATCCGGTCAGACCTACGCGACGATTTGAAGGCCGAAGGCTACAACGTTCGCACGTACATCCCGTTCGGGGCGCAATGGTACCCCTACTTCGTGCGACGCCTCGCCGAACGCCCCGCTAATGTACTGTTTGTGCTGAAGAACCTGCGGTGACGCTTTACGCCTTGAATCGGAAGTGCAGAACGTCGCCGTCCTGGACGACATATTCCTTGCCTTCGAGGCGGAACTTGCCGGCCTCCTTCGCGCCCTGCTCGCCGTTGAAACTGACATAGTCCTCATACGCGATGGTTTCCGCTCGGATGAAGCCCTTTTCAAAGTCAGTATGGATGACGCCGGCCGCCGCTGGTCCCTGCGTGCCTTTGACGATGGTCCAGGCGCGTGTTTCCTTTGGTCCGACCGTGAAGTAGGTGACGAGATCGAGCAGGCTGTAGCCTGCCTTTATGATCTGTGCGAGGCCCGTTTCCGATAGCCCGATAGCCGACAAGAAATCGGCTTTGTCTTCGGCGCTCGGCAGCGTCGAAATCTCCGCTTCGATGCGCGCCGAAATCACCACGCACGGTGCGTTCTTGGCCTTTGCCATCTCCGTCACCTTCTGGGAGAGGGTATTGCCGGTGGCGGCGCTGTCTTCGTCGACATTGCAGACATACATGACCGGCTTCGACGTCAGCAGCTGCATCATGTCGAGATGTCGACGCTCGCTTGCATCGGCAATCTCCGTCATGCGCGCGGGGTGTCCGTCGGAAACCACCTTCAGCACCCGCTCCATAACCGCGACCTGTTCCGCGAGCTCCTTCTCTGTTCGGGCTCGCTTCTGCAAAGCCGGCAGGCGCTTTTCCAGGCTCTCAAGATCGGCGAGCGTCAGTTCCGTCTCGACGATGTCGGCATCGCGCATGGGGTCGATGCTGTTTTCAACGTGCGTGATATTGCCGTCTTCGAAGCAGCGAAGCACGTAAACAATCGCGTCGACTTCGCGGATGTGCGAGAGGAACTTATTGCCCAATCCCTCGCCCTTGCTCGCGCCGCGGACGAGACCGGCGATGTCGACAAACTCAAGTTGGGTCGGGATGATTTCGGCGGAGCTGACGATAGCTGCCAGCTTTTCGAGGCGTTCATCCGGCACGCCAACGCGCCCAACGTTGGGCTCAATCGTGCAAAACGGATAGTTCGCCGCTTCCGCCTGCGCGGTGGAGAGCAACGCATTAAACAGAGTGGATTTGCCAACATTGGGCAACCCAACGATACCGCATTTAAATCCCATTCGATAACTCTTTCAGTAGCACTATATTACGTTAGGTTGACTATTCGCCGACATTTGCCGACACAACTCATCAGCCCGCACGGAAACCCGTGCGGGCTGATTGACTTTGACTAAACTAAGCGGCCTCATTACGGACGCGAACGTCGAACCGGCCGGTCGTTGTAGCTGGGGCCATTGCCTCGACCACCACCGTAACCACCACCGCCGCCGTAGCCGCCGCCTCCGCCGCGTCGATCCTGCCAGCCGCCACCGCCGCCGCGTCCGCCGAAGCGGTTGTTGCCGGGTCGATTGCGGAACTCGTTCGGATCGGGCGGGTTCGGGTCAAGGCGCTTGCCGACCAGGCGCTCGATGGCGCGAAGCTGGGGCGTATCGCCATGGGTGACGAACGTGAACGCTTTGCCCGCTCGACCGGCGCGGCCGGTTCGACCGATCCGGTGGACGTAGTCCTCGGCGCATAGTGGCACGTCGTAGTTGATGACGTGTGTGATGTGCGGAACGTCGATGCCGCGCGCGGCGACATCTGTGGCCACGAGCACTTCAAGGCGTCCGGCGCGGAAGCGAGCCAATACGCGCTCGCGCTGGTTCTGCGAGATCTCGCCGTGGATGCAGCCTGACTTGACGCCGCTGGCGACCAGCTCCTGGTCGAGTCGGTCCGCGCCGTGGCGGGTCCGCGTGAAGACTAGCGCGCCGCCGCCTTCGTTACGGGCTTCCTGGAGGAGCGTCATCAAGAGCTCGCCCTTATCGCCCTGCGAAACGCGGTGAACGATCTGTTCGATCTGTGCCACCGTCGTCGAGCGAGGCTGCGCGTTGACGATCGTCGGCTCGGTTAGGTAAGCGCGTGCCAGCTTCTCGACCTCGTTGTCCATAGTCGCCGAGAAGAGCATCGTCTGTCGCTCATGCGGGACATGGCTGACGATCCGCTTGACCTGGGGCAGGAAGCCCATGTCCAGCAGGCGGTCGGCCTCGTCGAGCACGAGAATTTCGATATGAGACAGATCGACATTCCCCTGCTCAAGGTGGTCGAAAAGCCGTCCGGGTGTGGCGACGATGACGTCGACACCGCGTCGGAGGCGCATGATCTGCTGGCCCATGCCGGCGCCGCCGTAAACGGCGATGCCGCGGAGGCCGGTGTTCTTACCGTAAAGTCCGAACTGAGTCTCGACCTGGACGGCGAGTTCTCGGGTCGGTACAAGTATGAGGGCCCGAGCGACGCTCGGCTCTTTTCGCTCCAGCTTATTCAAAACCGTCAGCGCATAAACGGCGGTCTTACCGCCGCCGGTCTGGGCGCAGGCGATCAGGTCTTTTCCTTCAATGGCCGGCGGGAGCGCCAGCGTTTGGATGTCAGTGGGGGTTTCGTGATTGGCTGCGGCGAGATTGGCTTGCAATACGCCGTTAAGGGGCCAGTCGGAAAAAGTCGGCAAAATCGGTCCTTTCTATACTCCGGTCCTCGGAGGCTGGGATAACCTTCCCGGCGGGGGAGTCTGTCGCCAATGGCGCAGACTGTTGACCACCTTCCCGGGAGGGCTGCCCAAAGGCTCGTTCGCTCCTCTGGCCCCGCGGACATTTACACCTGCCGGACGGCCGGAAGGCGCTTACCTTGCTAAGAATGCACGGCGAAATGAAAAGCAAACTACAGCTATCGCCGGATTCTCCCTGGTCGAAGCGTTGCGGTGTCGCACCTGAAGCGTTTGCTCTTTGACAAACGCACTGCGGCGCATCCCAACGCTAGTTGGTGAACTCAAGCGTACCGAACGTGACAAAGGGGCCGCGCGAGCTCTATGACAAACTTACGTCAAACGCTCAAAACTACTAGCGTTTCGGAGAAGGGATTTAGCGGATGTTTGAAAGTGATCGGGCGTATATTACCCGTTTTCGACGAGATTGTCAAAGTAATCTGACGAATGCGGGTGGAATTCGGCAAAATGGAATGAACGTTCAGGATCTTGGACCGTGATTGGTGACGATAACTATTAGTTAGGCAGCTTTCGATTTCGGGACTATTTTCAGTGAAGAAGAGTTCTGGTCGCCTGCTTTCAAAACGCTCTTGCCGGCTGCCGAGACACTGCTTGCCGCCGCCGAACAGAGGCGATTTCGACCACTCCGTTTGGCCTGATAGAGGAAGTCATCGGCGAGCGTCAGAAGCTGCTCATGATTAGGCGCCGACGTGTCCGAGGCGAGGCCAAAGCTCATGGTCACCTGTAGATCAGGGTGGATGGTCGTCCAGGGGTACGCTTGCACGGCCTCACGCAGACGCTCACAGGCGGCGCACGCTTCGTCGATGCCCGTGTGCGGCATGGCGAAGACGAACTCCTCGCCGCCATAGCGCGCAACCAGGTCCCCGTTGCGACACGACTCCTGTAGGATCGCGCCAACGGCTTTCAAGACATCGTCGCCGATACGGTGGCCGAAGCGGTCGTTAATGCTCTTGAAATGGTCGACGTCGGCGAGGGCAACTGCGAAATCGGTCCCGTACCGCTGCGCTTGCGCCAGCTCTCTCGCCATCCACTCCTCAAGGTAGCGCCGGTTGTAGAGGTTGGTGAGCGCGTCGACAGTCGACAACCGCTCCATCTCGATCGCTTGCGCCTGCAACTGCATCGCTTGCTCTTCGAGCATGGCCGCCTGCGATTGCAATTCCGCCGCCTGGGCTTCGAGCTCGCCGTTCTGCTCCTGAAGCAGATCGTTGGCGTTTTCTAAGGCATCGTTCAATTCGGCCAGTTCGACTGACCGGATGCGGTGGATCTCAGCCTCCTGCTTGGCTCGTTCCACCTGCATCTCCACCATCATCGCCCGCGTCTTCTTGTCCGTTTCCTCGTTGAACAGATGCTTGTCTATGGCATGATACTGCTTGAAATGTAAGTGTGCGAGCGAGATGTCACCCGCAGCTTCGTGGAGATCGGAAAGTTCGCGGTGAGCCACGGCCGCCTGGATCGTATTGTCCCCAAACGTCTTGCGGAGATCGATCACCTGCTCGTAAGCCCCTCTCGCGGCTGCGTCGTTTGCAAGCGCCCGCTGAGCCTTGCCAAGCTCAATCAGTTGGAAGCTCTCGCTATATTGATCGCAGATTTGCCGGCAGTACTCGATACCGGTGATGCAGTAGCCTACCGCTTCCTCGTAATTGCCGATGACGTTGCATACTCTAGCCAGACTGCCGCAGGCCATAACCCTGTCGCGCGTAATGCCATTGACGAGGATGTTTCGCAGAACCTCGCAAAGCTCCCCCGTCTCATGTACGCGACCTCGCTCGCAGAGGAGTGTTACAAAATTGCTGATGTATACGGCTGGGCGAACGACGTCCGGATTCGCAATCGCCACATCCACGGCACGCCGGCACGCATCTTCACCTTCGTCGGGACGACCGAGCTCGCAGTAGCAATTGCCAAGAATCGAATGCGCCGAAGCTCGCGTCGCCGGCAAGGCGTCCGCGCCGACAAGTCTGAGGGTTTCCCTGGCATACTCCATGCAATTGCCAAAATCCCAGACGACGTAGTGCAGATTCGCAAGGTTCTGCAGCGTGCGGATCACCTGGTCCGGGTCGCCCGTATTGCGATAGAGAGTAAGGGCCTCCTTCGCGCAGGCGATTGCAGTGGGGTAGTCTCCATCCATATCGTGGATGCGGCCGATGTCCATAAGGCATGCGGCCTCCGTGGACAGATCGGCGGACGCGCGGGAAAGTTCGACCGCCTGACCGAGCAGAGTCAGTGCCGCTTGTCGACCCTCACGGCTTGTCTCGTAATAGTCGTCCCTTATCCGGTAACTACGCGCCCGATCAAGGAGATCGACGGCGCGCTCAATTGTTTGGTTCAGTAGGTCCACGGTGCCTGCTCAAAAGCGGAGAGTTACACTGTTTCCAGGTCTCTTATATATTCGGTTTGCCGGGCAAGTCGACACACTGGCAATTGTGCCGGGAGTTCCTGAATCGACCTAACCGTCGACCGCTGGCGAGCGCTTGGTATACTAAACACGCGATGTCCATTGCCTTTCTCTATCATGCCGTTGTTGCCTTATTCGCCCTCCTGATGCTGGCCAATGCCCTGGTCAACTTTGTCATTTTCCGGAAGCCGCGCGCGCTTGTGTCGACCGGCAATGACGCTCTTCCGATGGTCTCCGTGCTTGTTCCGGCGCGCAATGAGGAGGACAACATCGAGGCGTGTGTGGAGTCGATTCTGAAGCTCAACTATCCGAACTTCGAGGTGCTGGTCCTTGACGACGGCTCCGAGGATTCGACCTATGCGCGCCTTTGTCGACTGCGCGACCGCGACTATCGATTGCGGGTTCTTGTAGGGAGTGAACTGCCGGCGGGATGGTGCGGCAAACCCCACGCGTGCTGGCAGCTGGCGCAGGCGGCCAAGGGGGACTATCTGCTGATGACCGATGCCGACTGCATTCTCGCGCCCGACGCCGTCCTCATGGCCCTCGGTGGCATCGCCGAGCACAAGGCCGACGCGATCTCGCTCTATCCTGATGTCGTCTGCGAGAGTTTCTGGGAACGGCTGATCCTGCCGACCATGGCCTACATAGTCTTCGCATTCCTGCCGGTTCCGCTCGTCCGCGGGTCGCGTCATCACTGGTTCGCGCCGTGCAATGGGGCATTCATCTTCATGCCGCGGTCGACGTACTTCGAGATCGACGGCCACCGGGCCGTGCGAGCACAGGTGGCGGAGGACATCAAGTTCGCACAAAACCTCAAGCGGCAAGGGAAGGCGCTCTGGTACGGCGATGGAAGCTCGGTCTACTCAGTGCGGATGTACCACAGCCTCGCGGAGATCGTGATCGGGTTCTCCAAGAACCTGTTCGCCGCCTTCGATCGGAAGGTCTGGCTGATCCTTCCGATCCTCGCCTGCCTGACCATCGTGTTCGTCCTTCCTCCGATCTGGGCAGCCGTTGGCTATGCCATCGACGCCCGCTGGGCGTGGCTTCCGATGATCACGTACGTCGGCATGGCCGTCATTCGCTTCGGCCTGAGCGCGCGCTTTGGCAACGACGGCCCTGGCTACGGATTTCTGACGCCGCTCGCGTGGGCATCGGCGGTGGCGATTGCGCTCCGGTCGATTGTGGCGTCGAAGAAGACGGAGTGGAAGGGCAGACGGTATCCGTAGAGCGTGAACTGGAAGTAGTTGGTTGACAGATTTCGGGTCTTGTGATAATATTGGTTTAGATGGTACTTTTGGTTGATTAGTCAAACCCTCCTAACACCAACCATCATCCTCACGCCGGTCTGCACACACCGGCGTGAGACCCCCATTTTCTCCTTCTCCTTTCCAAGGAGAAGGATGGGATGAGGTTAGTTTGCCTTAGGTTTCTTGAACGAATGATCATCGAATGTCACGGTCCCGCTTGCCGGAGGGTGCACTTCCCGGTTCTTGCTCTTGGTCGATTGGTCGCCTTCCCAGTCCGCGCCCTTACCGTCCCACTTGACGTACTTGTACTGCACCCGACTAGCGGCTGGCAGCGATGTCGATCCGGTCCACGTGGCATTCTTGCCGCTGCCATGCATCTTGAGCGCCAATCCTTTTCCTGGATCCCACTTGCCGAGGGCGTCGACATCGCCAACAACGTAGACGCTCTGGCCCCACGCCGTGCCGGCATTCTTGATTGTAAAGGTGGCCTTGACGGCCCCTGCCGCGTGCGCGGTCGACGCAAAGGCTAATGCCGTGACCGCCGTTAGTACGGGGAATAAGTGCGAACGAACTCTCACTGATCAGTACTCCTCTAAGTTTACCCAATCGGTTGGGTATCACAAAGAAAGTATATCAGATCGCTCGCTTGGTGTCAATGTCGACGAGCCGACACGCGCGGGCGTGTCTGCTCGTCGAATACGGTGTCGAGACCTACGGCGCGATAAGGAACTCGTCCACCAGCATATCGGTACCAGAGCTCTTGACGACCTTGATCGAGTGACTTCCACGCGCCAGCCCGCTGATGCTGTACACGCTCTGCTGCACTTGCCGGGTGGCGTTGTAGCAGTTGACGGTCGCCTTCAACGTGCCGTCGATATAGACGTTAACGTTGCCTTCGTCGGTCATTTTCTCCGTTACGAACGTCACACCGGTCCCCGTGAAGGTCGCCGTACAGGAGTCGCCGTTGGTGGCTGACCAGTGGACATCGTTGCTGTAGTCGCCGAGTCCGCGATTCGAACTGTAGTTCCAGGTTCCGCTATAGGTAACGCTGGTCGAAGTGTCGTTGAGGACACAAGGCGTGAGGATCCACTGCTGGTTCGTGCCGCCGTTCGACGCCCACTCGTCGACCGCCCATCCGCCGGCCAGATCCATCACCTGCCCGGTAGAGACACTCACGAAATTGTATCCGCTGCCCGCCGCCACCTGTTTCCACTGAGAGTTGGTACCGCCGTCGCTGTGGTACTGGATCAACTGCGTCCCCTGGGTCGTGGATCCGCCGGGGATGTTGATCATCTTGCCGCTGTTCTCATTGACAATGTTGTACGCGCCGCTCCCGGCCGGAACGAGCTGCCAGCGCTGGCTTGTGCTGCCGGTATCCGTTGCCGTCGTGATCTGGCCACCGTCAACCGTCCAACCGCTCGTCACCCCCAAAGAAGTGCCATTGCCAACATTGGTGATCTTGTACCAGGTGACGCCGCCGCAGCCGACCTTGATCAATTTGCTCGCATGCGAGGCTAGCGTGACGCTGTAGCTGTTGGTGAAGTTGCCGATGTCGACGTTGCCGAGGACATCGAACACGTCTTGGGTTCCGCTCAGGTTCAGGCTGCTCCAGTTGACCGTGACCGATGCCGAACTACCACTGAGGTTGAACAGCCCGACGTAATGGGTTCCGTCGCTGTTCTGCGTCGCCCAGATCTGCGAGTTACCGCCCTGCACCTGCTTCGCCACGTGGCCTGATTGGTCGATGGAGATCAGGGCGGGATTGGTGAGCAGCCACGTGCCAAAGCTGTCGAAGTGGTAGGGATCGTCGCCCGTGTACCAGTTGGCGCACTCAAGCGCCCAGAAGGTCGCCATCGTCTGTCGTTCGTCGTTGGTAGTGCCGTCGACGGAGCCCTGACCGCAGTCGAGCGAGTCGAGATCTTCCCAACCGCCGCCAATCCCCGAGCTATTACACCAGCTGGCCGCATCACCAAAACGCCAACTGATCTGGTTCCAACCCGTCAAAGGAACACCGCCGCTGTTGTAGGCCTCGATGTCGTCGTCGATGCGGCAGGCATCGGAGTTTGTCTTCCAGAAGCTCGCGTAGGTAGGGCTGATGTGCCAGGAGATCGTCATGAACATTGGCCGGCCGCACTGCTGGATGGCTGTGTGGAACGCCTGCACATCCCCGCGCTGGTCAAACGTCGGAAAACTCACATCGGAACCGGGCGAGACGCCGTCGAGCTTGAGATAGTCGACGCCCCACGACGCAAACTCATTGACGATGGAGTTGATATACGCCTGCGCGCCGGGCTTCGTATAGTCGATTTCGTAGTTGTTGGCGCTGGTCGTGCTGCCCCAGGCATTCCCTGGCGCTCGCGGTGTCTTGACGATATCCTGGATGTGGTAGCTGGTGCCGAAAATCTGCGGGTTCGCGTTGTACATGTCCGAGCCGATACCCGGCACGTGGTAGATGCCAAGCTTCAGGCCGTCGTTGTGAACGTACGCCGCGAGATTAGCGATGCCGTCCGGAATCAAACTCGTATTGACGGTCGGTCGGCCGTTCGAATCGTAGCCGTTCGACCACCCTGAATCGACGTTGACATAGGTAAATCCGCTCGACTTCAGCGTCTGGCTGATCATGTCCGCCTGGACCTTGATCTCCCCTTCGGTAATCCAGTTTTGCCCATAGATCGTCTGCTGGCTATAACTACTCCAGCCCATGATCGGGGCATTGAATGCCGACGCCTCAACGGCACAGTTGATCGATGCGGCGATACACCCCGCGGCGACGAGCGCTAGATACTTCATCGTTCTATCCTTTTCTGTATTGCAATAGCAGCGTTTAATTCAAAAAGAGAGATCTCACGCAAATTGTCCTCTACTGCGAGGTTCTCGACTTAATGTAAGCGCTTGCGCAATAATATCACGGATGATAAAGGTCGTCAAGTTATATTATTGACGGGCCTCATCGATGTCGACATATCGGTCGACAGCCTTCAGATTCCGTGCGTCGACTCGGCCGTCCGGCCAGACCACCGTAACGGAGGTTGCCGTCTCATTGCCCAGGCCGATCAATACACGCTTATCCGACGACGAAAGGTACGAACCTGACGCTTCACACTCGCGACTACGCAGTTGACCTTCGGCGAGGCTGACTGTCAGCCGCGCCCCGTAGCCGTCGGCATTAGTCCTGCCTCGGCCGTGCAGTCGGAAGCCGATCCAATGTCGACCGGCCGGCGGCGTCTCATTATGCAGCAACACCGGCGCCCCTTCCGCATCGACGACGACCGCGTCGACGCGGCCGTCATTGTCGAAGTCACCGGTCGCCAATCCGCGCCCCACGATTGGCGGCATCGACGTCAATTCGGCGGACGCGCTCGCATCGTCGAACGCCAGTGCGCTACGGCCGCGGTTGTGGAGGAACGTGATCGGCTCGCGGTAGCTTGCCGACGAATCGATCCTGGCGATATTATCGCGCACGTGGCCGCTCGCGACCAACAGATCGAGCCAGCCGTCATCGTCGGCGTCGAGGAGTTTGCAGCCAAACGACAATCTTGTCAGCAACGGCTTTGCAATGCCGACGTCCTCGCTCGCCTCGTGGAAGAGCCCGCCCCCGTCATTATGGTAGAGAGGCTTGATCTCCGCTCGAAAAGTAGTGAGAAAGAGGTCGGGACGGCCGTCGTTGTCGACATCGCCCCAGTCGATGCCCATGCCTGCGTGTGGATGTCCGTAGCGATCGTATGCGGTGCCGGAGGTGCGGGCAGTGTTGACGAACTCCGCGCCCTTCGACACGAAGAGATCGCCCGCCTCTTCATCGTTGGCGATGGCGAGATTGACCTTACCGTCCAGCATCTGCGTAGCGACTCCCAGTCCATTGCCCGACTGTTCTGACAGACCAACGGACCGCGTGATGTCGACAAATCCGGTCCCCCCATTATTGGGGGTTAGGGGGCTCCGGCCCCCGATATTTTGATAGAGTGTGCCGACCTGAGATCGATAGTAGTTGGGCGGGCACGTCGTCGGAAATCCGTGCTCCGGGCAGAGCTGTCGGTCCTTGGGACCGAATTGGAGATAGCCGGCGACATAGAGGTCGAGGTACCCGTCACCGTCGACATCGACGAAAGCCGCCGAAGTCCCCCACGGCAATGGCCCAAGCCCTATAGCCTTCGTAACGTCGACAAAGCATTTGCCGTGGTCGTTGCGGAGCAGAGCGCAGACGCCGTAGCCGCTGAGGTAGATGTCGTCAAAACCATCGTTGTCGTAATCTCCCACCGCGCAGCCGAGGAAATGCCCATGGAGTTGCGTCAGTCCCATTCGCCGGGTGACGTCGACGAAGTGACCGTGTCCGTCGCCTTGGAAAAGGGCGGGGTGCTCGCCGACGAGGAGGATGTCGAGATTGCCGTCATTGTCGAAATCGAGGAAAGCGCAGCCGGTGCCGATGCCTTGCAGGATGTTCAGCGGACGTGGTCCAGGTATTGACCATCGGTAGCTCAGTCCGGCGCGATGGGCGATGTCGACGAAGCGGACGGGGCAGGGGACAGGTGGGCCGGCGGGGTCGGTCAGCTTGACGCCGATGCCCTTAGGAAAGAGGAAGCCGCCCGACGGCGTTTTATGGGAACAGCCTGCCGACAATGCCAGGGCGATGATGAGACCGAAGAGAGTTCGCATAACAAAGTGGGCCCCGGACGGAACGCCGTCCGAGACCCGGATTAAAAAACCAACAAGCGCTGAAGCCGCTCATGTAAGAGGCGGCCGCTCCTCTCGCCCTAGACGCCCCAACGCTAGTTGGCTCAATTGTCGTAGTTGGTGACCTGGGTCGGCGTTAGGTGCGGGAACCAGTTGTGCACCTTCATCTGGCCGAAGCGCATGGCCTTGGCGTGGCCGTCGCAGAAGGCAAAGTTTGCCATCCCGGATTTCAAGCCGCTGCGGGTGTGTCGCCACGAAACCGCTTTGCACAGACCGCTTGCCGCGTTCGGAGTGACGGCGGCATCGCAGGCCGAGCCGCCGGTCGTGCCCGGCTTCTTGTCGGTCTCGTCGTAGGTCAGCCAGGTGTGGTACCAGGAGACGAAGGCGTCGTCGTCCGCACTGGTTGCCGGTGGATTGATCTCGTTGTAGCGGGTGAAGTCGGTGGGGACGTCGTTGTAGCTTCCGGGCGGCGTCGAGTTGTACCAGGCGACGATTTCGGTGGCGGTAGTGACGTCGGCCGGAGCGTCGATTGCGGCAAGGCTGACCGCCGGCACGAGATCGCCCCATTCGACAGCGCCCGCGCCGAAGATGTTCGGGTTGACCGCGTAGCTAAGGCCGGAATTCGGGTCGTCCGGGCAATGCCATACGCCCTTGGTGCCGGTGGCGTTCCAGGCGATCGACGTGTCGACGCCGTTCTTGATGTAGGGATTGACCGCGTTGTACCAGCCGCCGGAGTTGCCCCAGGCGAGCGGGAACGTCTCGTCATAGTCCTGGGTATACATGGACGTTCCCAGGCCTACCTGCTTGAGGTTCGACAGGCAGCTGATCGCGCGGGCCTTCTCGCGGGCCTGGGCGAAGACCGGGAAGAGGATGGCGGCAAGAATCGCTATTATAGCGATAACAACTAGTAATTCAATAAGTGTAAAACCAACGCGTTTCATAAATGTACCCTTCCTGATAATGAGAATTGCAAGCGTGCTCTATTGACTGGCTTGAAGAGTCCGGTAGAGATTGGCGATCCTCGACGGAGCCCCTGGCAGCCCGTACATGGAAATCAGGCGATTCTGATCGTCCATGCTCAGTCTTGCCATTACCCCCTGGCACTCCTGCGCCTTCTGACGCTCCCAATCGTTCGCAGCGACGTGTGTGACGGCTGCCGGTCGCCGCGCTACCGTCACATAGGTCGCGATTCCGATGATCGCGATCAAGCCGATTGTGCAGGCGACGATCACGCCCGCATTCATCGTGCCCGCCACTGTTCGGCGGCGTATGGTCGACATCGTTCTTCCCCCTCTCGATGTGTGCGGCGCAATGTAGGACAAAATATATCACATCAAAAACGGCCTGTCAATACACAATACCGCGATATTGACTCAATTAAGACCACTAATTAGGGGTGTAATACAATGACTAATCGATTATTTAAGATAGTTGCGCATTCGATTTATCTGACGATTATTCGTGGTCTGATGTACAGAAACGGACTGACTACGTATTACCCACCGCGACAGAGGCCATGGTTGCGACCGCCTGCTTTCGACGTCAATAATGGCCATAAAAAAATCCCGCGCCGAATTTTCGACGCGGGCTTGATCGGATGGTTGGGATGAACGGTTAGTGGATGAGAACGCCGTACGATTCCCATCCGCCAATGGCGCTCCGGTTGGCGATGAGCGGATTGGCGCCGGCGTTGTCTGCGCAGACGTACATGCTGTTTGCGTGGGCCAGCAGTCCGATGTTGCCGTTTCCGGCGTCGATCTCCGTGAACGTCTCCCACGGTCCGAACCCTGTGCGGTTGGCGATGAGCGGGCTCGCGCCGGCGTTGTCGGCGCAAACGTATTTGCTGTTCGCCTGTGATAATAGGGCGATGTCGCCATTACCGGCGTCGACGACGGTGAACGACTCCCATGCCCCGGCGGAAGTACGGTTCGCCATCAGTGTCGCCGCCGGATTGAGGTTGAGGTCGGCGCAGACGTACTTGCCGTTTGCGCCCGCCAGAAAAGAAACACTGCGCCCTGGGATGAGTTTGGGACTGGCCGAATGGTTCCAGCTATTCCCCGTGACATTCGCGCTGTATCCGCCGGAATTGTTGATGTACGGCTGATTGCTGCCGCCCAAGCCCATTACGGTGTTCGCCTGGATTGTGGCCGAGCCGGTGGGAGCCGGATAGAACGGCGGCTGGATGACGATACCATTGCGCCCCGGCGACGAGATTATGTTGCTCTGGAACGTGATATTCGAGCTGGTCGAGAAGCCGACACCGTCGTACAGGGAGTTCTGGATGGTGTTGCCGCTGACTGTGACACCCGATACCGTCCCGACCCCTTGACCGTCGCCGCCATTGCCGATGTGCAGCGCCGGCTGACCCTGGTTGAATCCATTGCCCCCGCACCGCACGACCATGTTGCCCGACACCGTCCCGGACGTCAGGTCCGACCCATTCGTGCCGAACTTGCCGGCGCTCAGGCCTATGTAGCGCGCGGTGTCGCTCATGTAGTTGTTCTGAACGAGCTGCCCGCTGCCGCCATAGATCGCGATCGCCTTGCCGCCCCACGACGCGATCACTGTGTTGTTAATGATCGCGCAGTTCTGCATTGGTGTGTAAGTCTGGCTGCCATTGTTGTTGACCGAATTGATGACAGTCCCATCGTCGCCGGTCCCGCGGATGAAGTTGTTGCTGGACGTCAGGCTGTTGCCTACAGTCGCGCCAAGGCTGACGTTGTTGAGGTTGCAGCCGTCTGCCCAGATGCTGGTTAGACGGCAGTTCTGTACCTTGCCGCCGGTGCCCGATGCCCAGAAGCCTGACATTGCATGCTGCGTCCAGATGCTGTCCGCGAGCCAGTTCGTACCTGTCGTGTCCATCGCGCCCCCGCACCCGTCGACGGTGGCGCGGCTGGTGGCGTTCGAGTCGGTCGCGAAGTTCTTGACCGTGCACGATGTAACCTGGAAAGTCGCCCCGAGCGGCTGGGAGTTCGGCAGCGGCACGTTGCGGTAGATCATGCTGTACCACATACCCGCGCCCTGGATGGTGATACCGTTTGCCACCAGGCCATTGGTGCCGTTGAGGTAGAAGGTGCCCTGCGGAATCCACACCGACTTACCCTGCGACTGCGCGGCATTGATGCAGTTCTGGATCGCGGAGGTGCTGTCGGACCCGATGTTATTGGCGACCGCGCCGTAGCTCGTGATCGACAGCGAGTTGGTCGGCTGTGCGTACGCCGCCGGGGCAGCCTCGAGGTCGACCACGTCGATGTAGTAGAACGCGGCGGCGTTCGACGAGTCCTTCTTCAGCATGATCGTGCTGCCCGGAGAGATGGCCGCTCCAGTGACAAACGCGTGCGTATCGTCGAAGAAGACGCGCGGGTTGCCGTCCGCCGGATTCTGATCATTGCCCTGATAGTTGTTGTTGCCCTCATAAAGCCAGGTCTGCTTCGAGTTGAGGTTCAGCGCCTGACGCATCGACCCGTTGACGTACAAGTCCAGCGTCGACGTGATTCCACCGCCGCCGGACGAGTCTGGGATGCATGCGCGCACGTTGATGAAGTTGATGCTTTTGCCCGTGTTGTTGGTCCACTGCACCGACTGCCCAGTGGCGTTCAACCTCACATAGGCATGCCCCGACGCTTCCAATGTCGGGCTCGAATACTGGTCCGTCGGTGGCGACGTTAGCGAGACGACACTCGCGCCGCCGCCAACTGTGCCTGCCTCGGCTTCGTAACTGATAAACGGTGTCGTCGCTCCCACGCCGAGTACCTGATGACTGGCTCCGATCGTACAAACGACCGCCATCGCCAACGTCGACGATACGCGCCAAATCTTCCGCGATGTCTTCATAGAGTCCCCATTTCGTAAATGTCGCGATGCGGGCGTTGGTATCTGTATTGCTATGCTTGCAAATATTCTTTATATATTCGCAAATGATCCTACCGCTCCACATCGAGTCCCTCTGCATCTTAAGTATAAGAGAGGCCGGATGGTTCGTCTAGTCGGAATCCCATCGAATTCTTGATCTATTCTCCGATGAATGTGCCATGCTTCGGCTTTGAGAACCACTACCGATGGGTGGGTGTAGTTGGGAGAAGAATAGCCGCGCTTATTGGCGCGAGCTCTATCCTGAGCGTTCCTTTGGCACGTACCACAGGGCGACCGAACAGCGCATCGACGAAGCCGAGGCGCGCATTCGACGGCAGCGGTATCGACACCGTCCGCACCTTCGCCGAACGGTTGACGGCAACGATCGCGACGTCGTTGCCCAGAGTTCGCGAATACGCGAGCGTCTGCGTGGCATCGTCGACCATCAAAATCGCCGGCGTTCCCGACTGCAGGGCCCGGCTCGACTTGCGGATTCGAATGAGCTTCTTGTAGTAGCTGAGGAATCGATTGTCAGGCGTGGCAGAGGTCCAGGCCATCGGTCGACGGTTGTCCGGATCGGCGCCGCCCTGCATTCCCAGTTCCTCGCCATAGTAAATACAAGGCATACCTGCCCACGTGAGTTGAACTGCCGCGGCCAGTAAATCCAGGTCCGTGTTGTTGTGACATCGCGTGAGAAATCTGGGTGTGTCGTGGGTGCTGAGGGAATTCATCATCCCCCGTGAAACCTGCGGTGGATAGGCGCGATACAACTCCATCAACCGGGCCGCGTAGGTCGAAGGAGTGATCTTAGCATCAGCGAAGAAGTCGACATTGGCATTCATGAACGGATAGTTCATGGCCGCGTCCCACTGATCGCCCGTCAGCCAGCTCGACGCGTCGCCCCACGTCTCGCCCACCATCCATGCGTCCGGATCATTCGCCTTCACCCGTGCCCGCATCGCGCGCCAGAAGTCGGGCGGGAGTAGATCGGCGACGTCGAAGCGGAGGCCGGCGAGGGGAATGCGCTTTTGCCAGTACCCGGCGATGTCGACCATGTACCGGCGTGTCGCTGGGTTCGCCTCGTTCAGCTTGGGCATACCCCACCAGCCATTGTAAGTCTCGTAGTTCGGCGGATCTCCAGCGTGAACGGGATAGGAGTGAACGAAGAACCAATTTCGATACTGCGACGATTCGCCTTTCGCAACCACATCCTCGAAAGGAGCGAACGATGCTGACGAGTGATTGAAGACGAAGTCCATCACCGTTCGAATGCCCCGTGCGCTCATGTCGTTCGTCAATTTTACGAAACTCTGGTTGGTTCCTATCTCCGGTTCGATGACCTTATAGTCCGCGACATCATAACGGTGATTGGATTGCGACTTGAATATCGGCGTGTAATAGACAGCCGTGATACCGAGGTTACTCAGGTACGACAGGTGGTTGTGAATCCCCTGAATATCGCCCCCGAAATGGTTGAAGGGTGTTGGCTTGGCGTCCCACGGCTGAACACCCGGTGGGTCGTTCGACGGATCGCCATTTGCAAAGCGGTCCGGAAAGATCTGGTACATCACCGACTGTTCCGGCCACGACGGCGTCTCGAACGGCTTGAACTCGGCAGCGCTGAGGACGAACGGTTTGGCCTTCGTCGTCAAGCCATTGGATCCGAATTGCGCTCTGCACACGCCGTCGTCGATGTCGAAAACGTAGGTCAAATCGGCCTTCCGATTCCAGGGGATCTCAACGCTAAAGAAGGCGTAGAGATCGTCGGTCGACGTGATCGACATCGGATGCCGTCGACCATTGAGCAGTAAGCCGACCAGCGCAAGGTCATCCTTGCGCGCACGCAGCGTGAGCGTCAGCCGACCCCGGTCGTAGTTCAGGTATGGCGCGCACGTCGGGTGCAGCAGCGAACTTTCAGTGACAATGCCGTCATTTAGTCTGGCGGGTCGAGTGTACGACACGGGCGTCAGGCTGAGGACGGTATTGCCGTCCTTGTCGACCGCTGTCGAGGGCATCGACGGATCGTCGATCCAGGTGGCGCCGTCGATGACGAACTTGTAGTGGACCTCGCCGGCCGGAAGGTTGACCGTCGCTCGCCACACCTTGCCGTCCGGCAGCAGTGGCTCGGCGGTCTTGTCCCAATGGTTGAAGGTGCCGGCGACAGTCACGGTTTTGGCGGGTGTCGACGGTTGAAACACGAACTCATGCTCGACCAGCGGGCGGGACGGGAGCTGATAGGTGACGTGGACATTGCCGGCGGTCGACGGTATTGCTAATCCAGCGCTAAGGCCGAACATTACGATAAGGCGCGTGGGAATAGGGGACAGGAGGAAAGATTTCATTTCGTCTTATTGTACGCGAATCTCAGCAGTTCGCGGTCGACTGGTACAATCCAAGGAATGACTCCGATGAAGGCGGTTCTATTTCGATGCAGCCCGACGTTCATTTTCGACCCGCAACCAGTGACGACATCCCTACCCTCATTCACTTCCTGCAGCTCATAGCCACGTTTGACGGGCATCCCGAGAGCTTCATCGCCGACGCCGACAGCCTCAAGTGCCACATGTTCGGCCCCACGCCGCGCAGTCATGCGATCCTGGTGATGAGGGGCGACACGCGGATCGGCTTCGCCACCTACTACTTCACCTTCTCCACGTTCCTGGGCAAGCCTGGACTCTGGCTTGACGATCTGTATATTGTCGAGGAAGAGCGCGGCAATGGGGTAGGGACGGCTTTACTGAAGCATCTCGCGAGTATTGCGCAGGAGGCAGGATGTGTCCGGATCGACTGGATTGTCAACCAGTCGAACAGTAAAGGAATTGCCTTCTACCAGCGTATCGGCGCTGAGATTTTGGACGACTATCGCCTCTGTCGATTGGACGCCCACGCCATCGACTCGTTGCTCAAATGATGAAAAGACCCCCGCGTATTCCGCGGGGGCAGAGAAGGTCCCGAAGGGCCAGTTTTCGTTCTCCGGCCCGGATGGCCGTTGGCGCCTCGCCTGTCAGTCACGTCTTTTATAGGCATGGACGCGATAGTTGACGAGGGCGGTCAACTCATGGACGGAAGTTACCGTCGTTGTACGTCACGCTGCCGGAGGCCGGTGTCGTGACTTGTCGATTAGCTCCCGATTCCCACACGGCCGTCGACCCGTTCCATTTGATGTACTTGTACTGAACCACCGTGTTCGGCGGCAGGTTGATAGCGCCCTTCCACGGCACGTTCGCGCCGCTTCCCTGGATAGTAAGCGCAAAGGCGCTGGCGGGAGCCCAGCTGCCAAGCTGCGTGATACTGCCGCTTACGTAAACGTTCTGGCCGAACGTTGTGTTGGCATTGGCGATCTGGAAAGTGACCGCCACGGTCCCAGTCGAGATCGTGTACGCCGCCGACCCAATCGCGCTCGACGCGTAGCCGGTCGCCGTGGCGATGGCCTTGACGGTCTCCGTCGACGATACCGTGATCGGCGCGGTGTATTTCGTCGACTGCGGCGTCGGGCTGGAGCCGTCGACCGTGTAGTAGATAGTCGCGCCCGTGGTTGTGTCCGAGATGGTCACGGTTTGGGCCGAGGTGTACGTTCCGGCAGCCGGGCTGAATGTCGGCGTTGCCGCCATCGGCAGGTTGATGACGTACGCCGACGATGCCACCGCGCTATTCGAATATCCGGTCGCGACGGCGATAGCCTTGACTGTCTCCGAGACGCCCACCGAAATCGCCGCCGTGTACTTTGTCGACGCGGCAGTTGGCGTGGTGCCGTCGAGGGTGTAGTAGATAGTCGCACCGGTCGTCGTGTCGGCGATCGTCACCGACTGAAGACCGGTATAGGTGCCGGCGGCCGGACTCAAGGTTGGCGTGGCCGCGGCCGGCAGGTTGATGGTGTAGGCCGCCGACCCGGTGGCGCTGGTGGCGTAGCCTGTCGCCGTGGCGATGGCCTTGACAGTCTCTGTTGCCGGCACCGAAATCGCGGCGGTGTACTTGGTCGATTGCGGTGTCGGCGCGGAGCCGTCGGTGGTGTAGTAGATCGTCGCCCCCGAGGTCGTGTCCGAGATGGTCACGGTCTGGGCCGACGTGTACGTGCCGGCGACTGGGCTGAAGGTCGGTGTCGCGGCGGTCGGCAGAGTTGCCCCGCCAAAAGTCGCCGCCTGCAAAGTGACATTGCCACTGCCCGCGTCCGATGCCATCGACCAGGTCACCGTCAAGGTCTGTCCGGCGGAGGCCGCCTTGTAGGTGAGCGTGTACGTGGCGTAGTAGTGCGTGCCGTCGGTGCCGGTACCCGCGGCGGACATGCTCGTGTCGGTGTAGTCCGTGGCCGAGTAGTCCGAGAGGTGCGCGGTGAGCGTGCCGCCGCTCTTGTACCCGCCCACGTACACCGTGAGGGTTCTCGACGTCGTGTCGGCCGGGGCCGTGAACGAGAATCCCTTGCCGGTGCCCGCCGCGTAGATGCCGATCGCGGAGCTGGTCGCCGAAGCGGTCGGGGTGCCGTCGGTCCACGTCATCTGCTGGATGCTGTCCGTGAACTGGCCGGCCGTTGCGCCGCCGACAGCCGTCACGTTGCTGATCTGGCTGCCACCGCTCGACTTATGGTCGAAGCCGCTCGCCCCCGTCTGTCCCCAATGCGCCCAATCGCTCGTGCCCAAGGTCGTGAGGTTGACCGCGGTCGTCGCCTTGACGGCTGTACCCGATCCGGCCAGAGCTCCACCGCTCGCGCCGATCGTGTAGACTCCGGTGACAATGGCGCTGTCCGCCATGCCCGAGGCTATCGCGTAGGCCTTAATCGTCTTGCTGCCGGTGTTGAGGACGATCGCCCCCGTATAAGTGGGCGACGTCGACGTCGGATTAGAGCCGTCCGTCGTGTAGTGGATCGTCGAGCCCGACGTGGAGTCCGCGAGAGTGATGTTGACTGTGCTGCTGTAGACGCCCGGTGCGGGGCTGAAGGTCGGCGTCGCTGTCGTCGGCTGGACGCCCGGATAGTCGATGGTCAGGAACGGCGAAGTCCCCTGGATGCTGCCGTTCGGGTCGGTCGTATAGCCGGAGAGGCCGCCGGCCGAGTAGGTGCCGGGGCCAACGAAGGTGGTCTGAATGTCTGAGTTGGTTACATTGCCCTTCGTATCGGTGGCCTGGATGTAGTAGTCCACCATCTGGTTGCGGTATTGGTTGAAGTAGCAATAGTAGAGGTTGCCGATGTCCTGGGTCGGCAGCACCGCCATGGTCGCCTGGTCGGTGGGGATCCACGAAACGCCGTTCATGACTGGGTGCATGTCACGCATCGACATGTTGTAGGCCGTCCACGCGCTGACATTGCTCGGCGTGATGTTCAGTCCTGACGTGCCTTGTAATGCCGCCGGATTGTAGACCTTGAATGTGTCATCCGACGCGTTGATCGTATTGCTTGAATGCGTTCGCACCATGACCTTCAAGCTGGCAATGCCGGAGACATCATAGGCATAGGTGTAGATCGCAAACTGGTTATTGAACCACTCCGTCGTCCACCCTTCCGCCTTCGACGCGTTGACCTCGCCGGGGTTGTAGGGATAACGTTGCGGCACCCATACCGAGGGGCCGGTGTGATCCGAAGCGATATTGGCGTTGACATACGGCTGCGAGAAGAAGAGTGAGTTGTTGAACGCGAGCACCGGCTTCACATCGTCGTCGACGTTCTCGCCGTAGTAGCCGAACCCAGAGTCCATCGCCGGCAACAGGAAGTACCAGGCAAGCTCTGCCGGGTTTGCGCCACCGTGGTAGTCATTGTTGGGGTCGCCCTTGACCGGCGCCGCGATCATCCACGGGTTGAGCTGATTGCCGGGGTAGGTGACCTGGTTGTCGAGCGATGTCGACGGCGACCAGTAGCTCGGGTGCGCGTCGAGCCAGAGTTGTTCGGCCGTCTTCGCATAGTTGAGCGGCGCCATCATCTTGGCGTACGCCAGCTCCTGGAAGTGCCAACCCTGGGACAGCGACACAGTCGCTCCGTCCGCAATACCCTTGAGCGAAGTCTTAGGCGCTAGGCTCTGCCCTGTCGCCGAGTTGAAGGTCGAGAACTGCCCGTTCCAGATGAGCGGCGGCAGGTGCCAGTGGTAGAAGTCCGGGTTGGCACAGGAGTCGAAGACGTCGACCCACGAGCCGTCCTGAACATGCTGAACGTCGGTAGCCGGGATCGGAAACTTCTTGAGATACTCGTCGATGCCCAGGTTATAGCCGCCGTTCGACGCCGCACCCGTCACGGTGATTCCGTTCTCCCACGTGTCGAGCGAGCCGGAGCGGCCGGAGGAGTTGTCGCCGTCATGTGCGACCACGAAGAACTGTCGCGGCTCCAAAGCGGTGTACGGCGCGTACTCGGACGTCGTGATCGATCCGTCCCAACCTTCGGCAAACTCGCCGTTCTGGCTGACCGGAATGCCGGCGACCTTCGACACCGCCCCCGTCGACGGGTCGACCCAGCGGACCCAGTGCGGCGTCGAGTCGAAGGGGAACTTGTGGACAAGGCTCTGCTGCTGGTGGTCGACACCTTCGTAGACCCACGAGCCGACACTCGACGTATCCTGCAAGTCCGCGCGGTTCGGCGGCGAGTCGAGGGCGTCACCAGTGGCGTCGTAGGAGGCGTAAGGATAGTCCTGCAGGCACCGAGCGAAGTGGTTATTGCCTACCAGCGACCAGACGATTCCCAGCTTCGACAGCGCCGGGATCAGTCGCTCGCTAAAGCTCAGCTCCGTCGGGAAGAACCCGTGCGACGACTTATAGCTGCCGCCCAGGAAGAACGGTTGCGCCATCGTCGCGCCATGGAAGATAAGGTCCTTGAGGAGGAAGTCGTTCCCCACCAAAGGACCAAGGGCATGGTGCCCCGCGAAGTGGACGATGTCGAGGGTGTTGTAGCCGTTGGTGGTGTGCAGTCCGTTGTAGCAGTTGAGCCAGTTCGTATTCCATGTCGAGCCATTATTGTAGAGGCCGGAGATCACATTGTCGAGCTCGATAGTATTGACATCGTTCGCCAGCGCGCCGGAGAACGTAATGTGCACCTGACCCTGACCCGCCGAATAGCTCTGCATCAAGTTCGACTCGGTCACTGGCCACGGGTTGCCTTCGGTGCCTGGTGGATTGCCTTCGTAGCATTGATATTTAGCATTTGCGCTGTAGTAACTGACAAGATCGTCATGCGGCATAATCGCGCCGCCGGGGTTGTAGTAGGTGTACCCGGAAGGCGGACTGTTCTTCAACGCGATGACGTCGCCGTCCGAAGTGTACCGAACTGGCGACCCAACGGCCGTCGAGTTGTACTTCGACGCCATCTGTGAGGGTATCGCGTAGAATGGCCAGAAGTTCGGCATATGGTTGTGATAGAGATGGGACTCTGGTATCAATGTCTGCCCAAAGACCGGCAGGGCCGTCCCTCCCACAAGGACTGAGAACAGCGCGATGCCCGATCGTCGAGCCCGCGCGTTGCGCACTTGCTGTCTCATTGTTTCTCCTTTGAACTGGCGAATAATAATCTGAATTGCAAAAACAGCAAAGAATCTAAAATACTTATTAAGCCGAGGTCAACCTTCCCGAACTTTCGTGGCGAGGTGGGCGCTCTGTATAGCGATAAAAGCGATTATAACTAGATGTGACTATGCTAATAATTCACCCAACCGGTTGGGTGATCAGGCTCGCCTAGTATATCATGCCGTCCCAGGCGTGTCAACCACATTCTTAACGACGGACACACGCCATCGATCTTTAACGTCAAGCATCGAGCGGACTAGTCGACTGACTCGCGAAGATTTGTCTTGACAGAGAACGATCGGCACCTTATAATGCACATACGATTGCTCAAGTCGTTCGCCGTTTGCGAATACGAATAGATCCGTGGGAGATGCTCGTTTAAGTATCAAACTGTGACCGTATTATATGAATATTGAACAGTGAATTATAGGTGTATTAGTGCCTTTTGCTATACAAATTGCGTGTTGAGCTTGAGCGGTTTGCAAGTGAGTTCTAATGATTTGATTTACTCTCTGGGGGACTTTATGAACATGAGCGAGACGAAGACGATTCGCCGCCGATTGGCGGGACTCACCCTGGCGGCGACCGCGTTGGCATTGGCCGCCGGCACACCCGCCAAAGCCGTGCCGTCCGGGTACACGCTGTCCTGGAGCGATGAGTTCAGTGGGGCCGTAAACTCGCAGCCGAGCTCGGCAACCTGGAACTTCGACACAGGAATCGGACCCAACAACGACGGCTGGGGTAATTGGGAGCAGCAGACCTACACAAACGACGTCACCCATTGCCACGTCATCTCCGACACCGGCGGCAGCGACGGCAAGGTCCTCCAGATTGAGGCGACGAACGACTCGAACTGGGCCACCTACGGCTTCCATTCGGCGCGTATTAATACGATCGGCAAGCAGATGCCGACGTACGGCTATATCGAGTGCCGCGCCAAGTGTCCGACGGGGCAAGGGATCTGGCCGGCGTTCTGGATGCTCGGCAACAACTTCCCGTCGGTCGGCTGGCCGAACTGCGGCGAGATGGACATTATGGAGCTGTTCGGCCAGAATGACGGCACCAACATGGGCAGCTTCCATATGGGCACCCCGTCGGCGCGCATCGACTGGTCGGCATCCTACACCCTGCCCGGCGGCGCGCAGTTCAACCAGGGATACCACACGTTCGGCCTTTTGTGGACCACCTCGGGCGTGACCAACTATGTCGACGGCGTCCAATATGAGACTCATCCGTCGAGCAGCCCGGGATGGGTCTTCAACCACCCGTTTTACTTCGTCATCAACCTTGCGGTTGGTGGTATCCCGCCAGGCAACGTTGTTAATGGCCGGACGACGTTCCCGCAGTTCCTCGACATCGACTACGTTCGTGTCTACCAGCCAGGCTCGGGTGGTGGCGGGACGATTACGGCAGGCGCGCACACCCTGACTCCGCAGTGCGCAACGGGTTCGCGGCTTGACGACAATGCGTCTGGAACCACGAACGGCAACAAGATCCAGATCTGGGCCTCCAACGGCAGCGCCGCACAGTCGTGGAACTTCGCCACGGCGAATGTTGTGCCGGCGGGCAACTGGAACCTCGGCGTTCTGGGACCCTACTGCCTCGACGCAAACGGCGGCGGTGTCGGCGTGGCGACCAGACTCTGGGCCTGCAACGGCAGCACCTCGCAGAGCTGGAACGCGACCAAGAACTCAAACGGAACGTACGCCCTCAAGTCGGCGGCGAGCAGCAACTGTCTCGACGTCACCGGGGCGGGCAGTGCGAACGGAACGGTCGTCGAAAGTTATACCTGTAACAGCACCGCTGCTCAGCAGTGGGCGGTCAATTAAGCCTTCGCATCAGAAAGGCGTCTCAAGAAAAGACCCGCAGGCAAACGCCTGCGGGTCTTTTCCGTATTGAGTTCGAAGTCTACTTGCCGAACCAGATGCCGATCTCGATCTGTGCGTTCTCGGCGGAGTCGGAGCCGTGAATGAGGTTCTGCTCGATGGTGTTGGCGTAGTCGCCGCGGATGGTGCCGGGGGCGGCGTCGACGGGCTTGGTGGCGCCCATCAGCTTGCGCGAGAGTTCGACGACATTGTCGCCTTCCCAGACCATGGCGACGACGGGGCCGGAGCTGATGAAGCTGACGACG
>Ga0070658_10000853_pt1 | contig 26048 bp, 33 predicted proteins | sample KBSC13metaG_FD_64664 | JGI IMG/M metagenome (GOLD analysis project Ga0070658, IMG submission 64664) | Corn rhizosphere microbial communities from Kellogg Biological Station, Michigan, USA - KBS C1-3 metaG | ecosystem: Host-associated > Plants > Roots > Rhizosphere > Soil ... | reverse complement strand
CACCCCGAGTTCGAGGTGCCGATCGAGCGCGTCGCCACCTGGCTTGCACGTCTGGACGACGAGGAATGAGCTCGGGTCCCGTCCACGTCGACCTCATGACGCACGACGTCCCCGCCACGTGCGCCTTCTACGGCGCCGTCCTCGGGTGGTCGTTCGAGGCGATGGGCCCGGCGCAGTCCGCGCGGGTCGGCGGCCGGCAGGCCGCCGCGATCGTGCCGCCGTTCGACGGGACGACAACGGGCTGGACGATCTACTTCGGGTCTGCCGACATCGCCGCCACCGAGGCCACCATCGTCTCGGCCGGCGGCTCGCTCGTGCTGCCCCACGGCGACGTCGGTGACATGGGCAAGCTGCTGCTCGCCACCGATCCGATCGGCGCGCGCTTCGGCATCTGGCAGGCCGGCACCAAGAAGGGCACGGACAGCTGGAGCTCTCCCGGCTTCCCGTGCTGGACCGACCTCCGCGCCACAGATCCCCGTGCTGCGCAAGCGTTCTACGCGGAGGCGCTCGGCTGGTCCTACACGCCCGTCGAGACGGCTCCCGCCGACTACTGCACCTACTCGCTCGGCGGGGACCCGCTCGGTGGCATCGGTGGCCTGATGGGCGCCCCGTCCTCGCAGTGGCTGGTCTACTTCGCGGTCCCGGACGTCGACGATGCCGCCGCCGCAGCGGCTGAAGCGGATGGCCGCGTCGACGCCGAGCCGTTCGCCAGCCCCTACGGGCGCATGGCCTCCCTGCGCGACCCCGCCGGCCAGCCCTTCTGGATCACCCAGCTCCCCTCGTGACGCGGTAGGTCGGCATCGTGGGCTACCCCGGGGACGAGCTGGTCAACGCGGCCGTCACGCTCGACCGGGAGTACGTGCTCCACGCCCCGGCCGGCGCCGTCTGGCCCTGGCTCGAGCAGGTCGGCAAGGGCCGCGGCGGCTGGTACGCGCCCAGCTGGTTCGAGCGGCTGACGCCGGCCCGTTTCCACGCCGCTCGCGAGCTCGACCCGCGGTGGTCGCTCACCCTCGGCGACGTCGTCCCCGACTACGGCCCGTCGGACTTCACGGTGGCCGTCCTCGACCCGCCGCACGCCCTGGTCCACTGCGGCGAGCACAAGGGAGCGCGCTTCACGTGGGCACTTCTGCTCACCGATGTCGAGGGCGGCCGCAGCGTCCTGCACTTCCGGTTCCGCATCAGCCGAGCAGGGCGGGTCCTGCGCACCGTCGGCGACCTGTTCGACCACGCGACGATCGCCCTGCTCGTCGCCGGCCTCAGAGAGCGCGTCGCCGGACCGGTCTGAGCTGCCAGGCGATCGCGGCTCCAAGGATGAACCCGATCACGTGGGCGAGGTACGCCACCCCCGACCCGCTCGCGCCGGCGTTGGACCGCAGCGACAGGTACTGCAGGACGAACCAGCTGCCGAGCACCAGCCACGCCGGCAGCCGCAGCGGGAGGAAGAAGAAGAACGTCAGCAGCGACAGGACCTTCGCCCTCGGGTACATGACGAAGTACGCGCCCAGCACGCCCGCGATCGCCCCCGACGCACCGACCAGCGGCGCGGTCGACGACGGCTGCACCAGCGCGAAGCCGTACGTCGCGGCGTAGCCGCAGAACAGGTAGAAGACGAGGTACCGCAGCCGGCCCAGCCGGTCCTCGACGTTGTTGCCGAAGACGAAGAGGAACAGCATGTTGCCCAGCAGGTGCAGCCACGAGCCGTGCAGGAACATGGCCGTCAGCACGGACACGACGGGCCGCTTGGAGAACGGCGGCGGGTGCTGCTCCACGCAGCCCACCCGGTTGCCGGAGCGCCCCACCTCCCCGGTCGCCGCCACCGGCTCCGGCCGGTTGTGCACCAGCTCGTCCGGCACGGCGGCGTAGTGGTCGAAGTACGCCTGCGTGCGGCACTGCTGCGACAGCGGTGTGCTGCCGACGAGGTGGGCCGCCAGGGGGCTCAGCACGAACACCACGACGTTGATCGCGATGAGCAGCCAGGTCAGGTAGCCCGGCCGCCGCGTCGGGTTGTCGTCATGGACGGGCAGCACCATCAGACGGTGAGGACCAGCTTGCCGAACACGTCGCCCTCAGCCAGCTTGGCGAAGCTCGCCGCCGCGTCGGACAGGGGACGCACGTCGCTGATGACCGGCCGCACACCCGTGGCCGCGACGAAGCCGAGCAGGTCGCGCAGCTCGTCGCGCGATCCCATGGTCGACCCGATCACCCGCAGCTGCAGGAAGAACAGCCGGTTGAGGTCCGCAGAGGGATCGGCCCCTGTCGTCGCCCCCGACACGACGAGCGTGCCACCCGGCCGCAGCGCCTTCATCGAGTGCGACCACGTCGCCTTGCCCACGGTCTCGAGGACGGCGTCGACGCGCTCAGGCAGCCGAGCACCCGTCTCGAAGGCCTCGTGGGCCCCGAGCTCGACGGCCTGGGCGCGCTTGCCCTCGTCGCGGCTCGTCGCCCAGACCCGGTAGCCGGCGGCTCGGGCGAGTGCGATGGCCGCGGTCGCCACGCCGCCCCCTGCCCCCTGGACGAGGACGGTCTGGCCGGGCCGGAGCCCGGCCTGGGTGAAGAGCATGCGGTACGCGGTGAGCCACGCCGTGGGCAGGCAAGCCGCCTGCTCCCACGACAGCTCGGCGGGCTTCGGCAGCACGTTCCGCGCCGGCACGACGACCTGCTCGGCGAGCGTGCCCTGGTGCTGCTCGGACAGCAGCGTGCGCTTGGGGTCGAGCGTGTCGTCCCCGATCCACCCCTCGCTGGCCACGACGGCGTGCACCACGACCTCGCTGCCGTCGTCCAGCGTCCCGGCGGCGTCGCAGCCGAGCGTCATCGGCAGCTGGTCCGCACGCAGGCCCACGCCCCTGAGCGACCACAGGTCGTGGTGGTTCAGAGCGGCGGCATGCACGTTCACGCGCACCCAGCCGCTCGGCACCGTCGGGTCGGCAACCTCCCCGACGGTGAGGCCCGACAGCGGGTCGTCGGCCGATTGGGAGGTGCAGGTCACGGCAAGCATGCAGCGACCCTAAGGGTGAGGCGACGGAGCCCCTCCGTACCCCTCCTTGCGTCCGCCCGGTGCAGGCGACAGCCGTGTCCGCCGGAGCGGACGCAAGCGGCTACAGGCGGGCGACGCCGTCCCGGCGCGCCGCTTCGGCCACCGCCGCGGCGACGGCCGGTGCCACGCGCGGGTCGAAGGCCGACGGGATGACGCAGTCCTCGGACAGCTCGTCGGTGACGACGTCGGCCAGGGCGAAGGCCGCTGCCTGCTTCATGCCCTCGGTGACGCACCGCGCCCGCACGTCCATGGCGCCCTTGAAGACGCCCGGGAAAGCCAGCACGTTGTTGATCTGGTTCGGGAAGTCCGAGCGCCCCGTGGCGATGACCCGGGCGCCGGCCTTGCGCGCGTCGTCGGGGTGGATCTCGGGGTCGGGGTTGGCCATCGCGAAGACGATGGCGTCCGGCGCCATGGTGGCGACCGCGTCGATCGAGATCTTGCCCGCCGAGAGCCCGAGGAAGACGTCGGCACCGGCGAGGGCGTCCTCGATCGCACCGGTGAAGGCGCCCCGGTTGCTGATGGTGGCGAACATCCGCTTCTCCTCGTTGAGGTCGGTGCGGTCGATGTGCACCATCCCCTTCGAGTCGGCGATCGCGAGGTCGCCGATGCCGGCTTCGAGGATCATCTTCGACACCGCGATGCCGGCCGCGCCGGCACCGCTCACGACCACGCGCAGGTCGCCCAGGGTGCGGCCGGTGACCTTGGCGGCGTTGCGCAGCGCGGCGAGCGTCACGATCGCCGTGCCGTGCTGGTCGTCGTGGAAGACGGGGATGTCGAGGCGCTCCTGCACCCGGCGCTCGACCTCGAAGCAGCGGGGTGCGCTGATGTCCTCGAGGTTGATCCCGCCGAAGGCCGGCGCCAGCCGCACCACGGTCTCGACGAGCTCGTCGGTGTCGGTGACGTCGAGGCAGATCGGCACGGCGTCGACGCCGCCGAAGTGCTTGAACAGCATGGCCTTGCCCTCCATGACGGGCAGGGCCGCCTTGGCGCCGATGTCGCCGAGGCCGAGGACCGCCGTGCCGTCGGTCACGACGGCGACGGTGCGCGACATCCAGGTGTAGTCGTAGACGAGGTCGGGCTCCTCCGCGATGGCCGTGCAGATGCGCGCGACGCCGGGGGTGTAGGCGAGAGAGAGGTCGTCGCGGGTCTCGAGCGGCACGGTGAGCGCCACCTCGATCTTGCCGCCGCGGTGAAGGGCGAAGGCCGGGTCCGCGTCGCGGGACTCAGTGCTCACGACGACAAGGTCCTCCAAGAACGTGGTCACAGGTACTCCAAGAGAGCTGTCAGGAAGGCGCGACAGCGGGTGGAGCGCGCGGGACGGTCGGGGGTTGCCCGGGGACAACATCGTGTCACAGCGGTTGCTCCGGACCGACACCGCCCGTGGCGTGCAACGATGCGCCGACCAAGATCCACGACCCCCGGAGGTCCTCCGTGCGCCACCGCCGCCTGCTCAGCGCGCTCCCCCTCGTCGCGCTGCCCCTCGCCCTCACCGCGTGCAGCGGGTCGAGCGACAACTCGACGGTGCAGTCGCCGCCCTCGGGCAGCAGCTCGGCGGGCAGCCTGTCCAACCTGCTGCCGGCGGCCGTCAAGTCCAAGGGCAAGCTCGTCGTGGGCAGCGACATCTCCTACGCGCCCGTCGAGTTCAAGGACGACAGCGGCAAGGTCGTCGGCATCGACCCCGACCTGGGCGCAGCGATCGGCCAGAAGCTCGGCATCACGCTCGCGTTCCAGAACGCCACCTTCGACGGGCTCATCACCTCGCTGACCTCGAAGCGCATCGACCTGATCATGAGCGCCATGAGCGACAACAAGAAGCGCCAGGCGTCGGTCGACTTCGTCGACTACTTCAACGCCGGCACCTCGATCATCGTCGCCAAGGGCAACCCCAAGGGCATCAAGAGCGTGGACGACTTCTGCGGCCAGACGGTCGCGATCCAGCGGGGCACGACGCAGGACGACGTGGCGACCCAGCAGCAGACGAAGTGCAAGGCAGCCGGCAAGCCCCTCACGGTGCTGAAGTTCGACACCGACCCCGAGGCGCTGCTCCAGATCAAGCAGGGCCGCGCGGTCGCCGACATGAACGACTTCCCTGTCGCGGCCTACACCGCCAAGAAGGACCCGTCCTTCGAGGTCGTCGGCCAGCAGATCGGTGCCGGCCCCTACGGCATCGCGGTGCCGAAGGACCAGACCCAGCTGCGTGACGCCATCAAGGCCGCCGTGCAGGCGCTCATCGACGACGGCGAGTACAAGGCCATCCTCGACAAGTGGCAGGTCGACCAGGGCGCGCTGACGACAGCGACGGTGAACGCCGGCACCTGATGACCGAGAGCCAGGTGACCGCACCGGAACAGCTCGTCGCCGTTCCGGTGCGGCACTACGGCCGTTACGTCAGCGGGGTCGTCGTCCTCGTCCTGCTGGCCCTGCTCGTCCGGGCCTTCGCCGACGCGAAGAACATCCACTGGGAGGTGTTCCGCAGGTTCCTGACGGTGCACAACGTCCTCGTCGGCGCCTGGCACACCCTCGAGATCAGCGTGCTGGCCCAGCTGCTCGGCATCGCCCTCGGCATCGTCGTCGCCGTCATGCGCTCCTCGGGCAACCCGGTCACCGGCGCCGTCGGCTGGCTCTACGTGTGGTTCTTCCGCGGCACACCGGTCCTGCTGCAGCTGTTCCTCTGGTACAACCTCGGCCTCGTCTTCCCGACGATCCTCGGCCACGCGACGCCGCAGATCATGACGCCCTTCCTCGCCGCGCTCCTCGGCCTCGGCATCAACGAGGGCGCCTACATGGCCGAGATCGTGCGCGCCGGCATCAGCGCGGTCGACGAGGGCCAGACCGAGGCCGCCCAGGCACTCGGGATGCGCCGCGGGCTGCTCCTGCGCCGGGTCGTCCTCCCCCAGGCGATGCGGGTCATCATCCCGCCGACCGGCAACGAGTTCATCAACATGCTGAAGACCTCGTCTCTCGCCTTCGCGATCACGTACCCGGAGCTCACCCGGTCGGTGACGGACATCTACACCAACAACCTCAAGATCTTCGAGCTGCTGTTCGTGGCCGCGACCTGGTACCTCGTCATCACGACGGTCTTCACGATCGGGCAGTTCTACCTCGAGCGGCGCTACGCCCGCGGCTCGTCCCGGCAGCTGCCCCCCACTCCCCTGCAGCGCCTCCGAGCGGCGGTCACCCGTTGACGCCGACGGTCACGCCCATGGTGAAGGCCGAGGGCGTCCACAAGTCCTTCGGCAAGCTCGAGGTCCTCAAGGGGATCGACCTGGAGGTCCAGCCTGGCGAGGTCTGCTGCCTGCTCGGCCCGTCCGGCTCGGGCAAGTCGACCTTCCTGCGCTGCATCAACCACCTCGAGAAGGTCACGGCCGGCCGGCTGTCCGTGGACGGAGAGCTGGTCGGCTACCGGCAGCAGGGCGACAAGCTCTACGAGCTGAGGGAGCGCGAGACCGCCGCCAAGCGCGCCGAGATCGGCATGGTCTTCCAGCGCTTCAACCTCTTCCCGCACATGACGGCGCTGGGCAACGTCATCGAGGCTCCGCTGCACGTGCGCCGGACCTCCAAGGCCGAGGCCATCGCGCAGGGGACGTCGCTGCTGGCCCGTGTCGGCCTCTCGGACAAGGTCGACAGCTACCCGGCGCAGCTCTCCGGCGGCCAGCAGCAGCGCGTCGCGATCGCCCGCGCGCTGGCGATGAAGCCGAAGCTCATGCTCTTCGACGAGCCGACCTCCGCCCTCGACCCCGAGCTCGTCGGCGAGGTGCTCGACGTCATGCGCGGTCTCGCCAAGGACGGCATGACGATGGTCGTCGTGACCCACGAGATGGGCTTCGCCCGCGACGTCGGCGACACGGTCGTCTTCATGGACGGCGGCGTCGTCGTCGAGCAGGGCGCCCCGAAGCAGGTCATCAACGATCCGCAGCACCCCCGTACCAAGGCCTTCCTCGGCAAGGTCCTCTAGCTAGGTGCGGGTACGGCGGCGGGGCGGCCAGTAGCGGAAGAGCACCCTCGCGTCGACGTCCGCGACGCCGGACGGTCCGTCCGCGAAGGGGTTGTCCGAGGCGAGCTCCCAGCCGCCGTCGACCGGCGCCACGGCTCGCTTGACCACCAGCAGCGACGGGCGCGAGCGGAACCGCCCCACGACCAGCGACCCGGGGGTGATGCGGGCGCCACGGAGCACGACGAGGCAGTCACCGGAGCGCAGCGTGGGCACCATCGAGGGCCCGCGCACCAGCACGGTCCCGATGCGCATGCCGCCCCCCGAGGGTCATAGGTTGGAATCACCCCATCCGGAAGGACACATCATGCGCTTCCTCAAGCCGCGAACCGTCGTCAGCGCCCACTGCGACCTGCCCTGCGGCGTCTACGACCCCGCGCAGGCGCGCATCGAGGCGGAGTCGGTCAAGGCGGTCCAGGAGAAGTACCAGGGCAACGAGGACCCGACGTTCCGCGCCCGCGCCATCGTCATCAAGGAGCAGCGCGCCGAGCTGGTCAAGCACCACCTCGACGTCCTGTGGACCGACTACTTCAAGCCCCCGCACTTCGAGAAGTACCCCGACCTGCACAACCTGTTCAACAGCACGATCAAGCAGGCCTCGGCGTGCAAGCAGAGCAACGACCCGGCCGACGGCCAGAAGCTGCTCGACGGCATCGCCAAGATCGACGCCGTCTTCTGGGAGACCAAGAAGGCCTGACCCTGAGCGTCTACGTCGTCCGCCACGGCCAGACCGCCTGGTCGCAGGCCGGGAAGCACACCGGCCGGACGGACGTCCCGCTCACCGACGAGGGCGAGGCCCAGGCACGCAGCCTGGCGCCTCGCCTTCGTCGGGACTGGGCCCTCGTCCTCGCGAGCCCGCTACAGCGCGCCTGGCGCACCGCGGAGCTGGCCGGGCTGACGCCCACGGCCGAGCCCGACCTCGTCGAGTGGGACTACGGCTCTGCGGAGGGCCGGACGACCGAGGAGATGAGCGCCGAGCGGCCCTGGTGCATCTGGGAAGCCGGCGGTCTGGGCGAGACGCTCGACGACGTCGCGGAGCGCACCAGGCGGGTGCTCGCCAAGGTCCCCGCCGACGGCGACACCTGCCTCGTCGCCCACGGCCATGTGCTGCGGATCCTGACCGCCGTCTTCCTCGGCCAGGCCCCACGCCTGGGCCAGCACCTGGTCCTCGACGCCGCCGCGATCGGCGTCCTCGGCTCGGAGCACGACTGGCCGGCTCTGACAGGCTGGAACCGATGATTCGCCACGCCCTGCCGTCGGACGTGCCGGTCATCCGGCAGCTGGTGCAGGAGCTGGCCGAGTACGAGAAGGAGCCCGACGCCGTCGAGGCCACGGAGGCCGACCTCCACGCCGCGCTCTTCGGGCCGGACCCCTCGGCCGCCTGCCACGTCGCGGAGCTGGACGGCTCGGTCGTCGGCTTCGCGCTGTGGTACCGCACGTTCAGCACGTGGACCGGCCGCCCCGGGCTGTGGCTCGAGGACCTCTTCGTCCGGCCCGCGGCCCGCGGCAGCGGGCTCGGCAAGGCACTGCTGGTCGAGCTCGCACGGACCGCGGTGGAGCGCGGCTGGACCCGCTTCGAGTGGTGGGTGCTCGACTGGAACACCCCCGCCCAGGGCTTCTACCGCAGCCTCGGCGCGCGTCCCGAGGACGACTGGACGGTCTGGCGCGTGGACGGAGACGCGCTGACCCGGCTGGCTGGCGGCTAGCCCGAACGGACCAGTGCGAACCGCCCTCTTCAACCATGTCGATCTGTGATCGGGCATTCACAGAATGTGATGGTGTCCCCCCGCACGGCCCTTGCCCTGATGCTCGGCGCCCTCTCGACGGCCGCGGTTCCGTTGTCGGCAGGTGCGTCCTACGGCGTCCGGTCCGCGACGGCGATCCTCGCCGCGGTGCTGCTGCTGCGGATCGGCACGGCCGCCGGGCGCGCATCGCGCGTCCTGCTCGCCGCCGCGCTCCTCATGGGTGTCGCGAGCGGCCTCGTCGCGACCGCCCACCTCGTCGTCACCGGGCACCCGTCCCCGACGGGTGCCGCGGCCGACTGGACGTACCTCGCCTACGGCCCGCTCGCCGTCGCCGGCCTCCTGACCCTGCCGCGCCACGCCCAGGACGGACCCTGGCGCGCGAAGGCGCTCGCGGAGGCGGCGATCGTGGTGAGCTCGCTCGCCTTCGCTCTGTCCGACATCATGGTCGAGCTCGTCAACAGCAGCGGCACGAGCCGCGTCGCCCGCGCAGCGGCGCTCGGCTACCCGGTCAACGCGGTCTTCGTGCTCACCGTCCTGCTCGTCACGATCCCCCGGCTCCCCGGGCAGCTGCGGCCGTTCCTGCGCTACTGCGCCGTCGGCTTCACGCTGCTGATGGTCAGCGACGTGGGCTACAGCGTCGCGGCGCTGCACGGCACGTACACCCCGACCTCCTGGCCGGCGGTGGCCCAGCAGCTCGGCCTGCTGATCATGTGCGCCAGCCCCTTCGCTGCCCGTCAGCGGGTGGAGCTGGTCGCCCACGGACCCGCCGCGCCCTCACAGCTCGAGAGCGCCGCCCCCTACCTCGCCATCGTTCCGAGCGTCCTCTACAGCTCCTGGATGCTGCTGCAGGGCCGGCGCTTCACCTTGACGGAGATGGCGCTGGCGGTCGCGGTCGGCGTCGCGCTCGTCGGCAGGCAGCTGCTCAGCAACGCCGAGCACGCCCGGAGCCTCGCGAGCGCCTTCGACCGTGAGCGCACGGCGCAGGCCGCCGCCCTGCGCGATCCGCTCACCGACCTGTCGAACCGGACCGCCCTGCTCGCCGAGCTCCACCGGCTCCTCGACGGCCCCACGTCGGAGCCCGTCGCGCTGGCGCTGCTCGACCTCGACGACTTCAAGGACGTCAACGACACCCACGGCCACGAGACGGGCGACGCGATCCTCGGCGAGGTCGGCCGCCGGCTGCGCTTCGCGGCACCGCGCACCGCGCTGGTCGCCCGCCTGGGCGGTGACGAGTTCGCGGTCTGCGCGACGGGTACGACGGCCGCGACCTTGGCGGGTTCGCTCACGGCCGCCCTCGACCCGCCGGTGGTCCTCGGCACCCGCCGCTTCACGGTCAGCGCGAGCATCGGCGTCGTCATGGCGGACGCCTGCCACGACGGCGACGCCGCGACGGCCCGGCTCGCCATGTCGCACGTCGACGTCGCGATGTACGAGGCCAAGGCCCGCAAGCACCCGCAGCAGTCGGCTGTGGTCGTGCTCGACGGTCAGGCCCGCGCGCAGGCCGCTGCGCGCGTCCAGCTCCGCGAGGACGTGTCCCACCCCGACCTGGCCGACTTCCGGGTGGTCTTCGAGCCCCTCGTGGACCTCGCCGACGGCACCGTGTCCGGTGCAGAGGCCCTGCTCCGGTGGCGCCACCCGGTGCTGGGCGAGGTCGGTCCTGGGGTGTTCATCCCGCTGGCCGAGCAGGTCGGCGCGATCCACGCCCTGGGCGAGCACGCGCTACGCACCGCGGTCCATGCCCTGGCCGACTGGCTCGACGAGGCCGAGGCCGACGGCGAGCCCCTCGAGCGCGCGTCCATCGGCGTCAACCTCAGCCCCCGCCAGCTCGGTCGGCCGGGACTCGTCGACCTGGTCCGCGACGTCCTGGCCGAGCGGCAGCTGTGGCCGCACCGGCTCGTCCTCGAGATCACCGAGGAGGCGCTCCTCGACGACTGGGAGACCGCAGTCGACGTCATCGAGGACCTGCGCGCGCTCGGCGTCCGGGTCGCGGTCGACGACTTCGGCACCGGCTACAGCTCGCTGCGCTACCTGCGCCGGTTCGACACCACGACGCTGAAGATCGACCGAGAGTTCGTGCAGTCGGTCGCCGACGAGCCCCGCACGCGTGCCCTGGTCGCGAGCGTCATCGACATGGCCCGCGGCCTCGACCTCACCACGGTCGCCGAGGGAATCGAGACGCTCGACCAGCTCGCCGTCCTGCGGGCCCTCGGCTGCAAGTACGCGCAGGGCTACCTCTTCGACAAGCCGATGGAGCGCGACGCGTTCGGCGAGCTCCTCCTGTCGCGCCACCGCTACCCGATGGCGTCGCTGCCGCTGCCCCGCCAGCGCCCGGAGGCCCTGCTGCCGCTCATCCCGCGACGGACCGGCTGACCGCGGCCGCACCGAGGCAGAGCACGAGCGTCAGGCCGAGGTAGCGCCAGGACCGGGCCTGGGCCACCTCGACCGAGAAGGTCGAGAACGTCGTCAGGGCACCGCAGAGGCCGGTACCGACAAGGGCCGTCGCCGAGGGCGAGGCGTGCACGAGCGCGCCCAGCAGAGCGCTGCCGACCACGTTGACGAGCAGCGTCGCGCGCGGGCCCGGCAGCCAGACCGCGGCCAGGAACCGCAGGGGCGCTCCGACCGCCGCGCCCAGGGCGACGTAGAGCGGCGTCACGCGTCGAGCCCCAGCCGGGCTGCGCCGACACCCAGCACCAGGGAGGCGGCGAGGTAGAGAAGAGCGGTCCCGAGGGAGCTCGTGACGGTCTGCACCGCCAGCGCGGACATCGTGGTGAACCCGCCGCAGAAGCCGGTGCCGAGCAGCGGCCGGCTCCAGTGGTCCTGCGCCCGGTTCCGGACGAGCAGCGCGAGCAGCAGCGATCCGACGACGTTGATCGCCAGGGTCGTCCACAGGTGCGGCGCGACCTCGGTCAGTCCCCAGCGCAGGAGACTTCCGGCGACGCCGCCGAGCATGACGAGGAGCAGCGGTCGGATCACGGCAGCAGCCTGCCATCCGCGCGTCGGACGTGCCCCGTGGCTTGATCCACGTCACAGGTGTGAGACGGTCACCTCAGGGCAAGGTTTCGACGAAGATCACCGACCTCGAGGGGGGACGTTGACCGCGAACGGTCAGGCACCAGGCGGCGGGCTCAAAGACACGGTCGTTCTCAAGCTGCCCGCGCAGGGGGCCTACCTCTCGGTCCTGCGCACCGCGACCGCGTCGCTGGCGTCCCGGCTGGACTTCACCATCGACGACATCGAGGACCTGCGCATCGCGGTCGACGAGGCCTGCGCGATGCTGCTGCAGCAGGCCGTGGCGGGGGCCGACCTGACCTGCTCGTTCTCGCTGGACGCCGACGCCATGGCGGTGGCGGTGAGCGTCCCGACAATCGACGGCGCCCTGCCGTCGCGGGACACCTTCGCCTGGACGGTGCTCACGGCGCTGGCCGGCGAGGTCGACAGCGCCGTGGACCTCGACAAGGTGGTCACGCTCTCGCTGCGCAAGACGCGCGCAGACCTGGCACCGGCACAGTGATGACTGCCGCCGACCACAGCACCCAGCCCGCTGCCGACGACACCAGCCCCGAAGACCCGGATCTCGACCCGGACGCGAACGACCCCGACGTCCAGGCCGCGAACGAGGAGCTGAGCTCCGGCCGCAACCAGCGGCTCGCTGCCGACCGCAGCCGCGCCCGCGAGCTGTTCGTGCAGCTCGCCGAGCTGCCCGAGGACGACCCGCGCCGCGCGCGGCTGCGCGACGAGCTCGTCGAGCTGCACCTGCCGCTGGTGGAGTACCTCGCCCGCCGCTTCCGCAACCGCGGCGAGATGCTCGACGACCTCGTCCAGGTCGCCACGATCGGCCTCATCAAGTCCGTCGACCGCTTCGACCTGGAGCGCGGGGTGGAGTTCTCCACCTACGCGACGCCGACCATCGTCGGCGAGATCAAGCGGCACTTCCGCGACAAGGGCTGGGCGATCCGCGTCCCGCGCCGGCTGCAGGAGCTCAAGCTCGCCCTGACCAAGGCGACGAGCGAGCTGTCGCAGCGCAACGGCCGCGCGCCGACGGTCCACGAGCTCGCCGAGCATCTCGGGATGAGCGACGAGGAGGTCCTCGAGGGCCTCGAGTCCGCGAACGCCTACTCCGCGGTCTCCCTCGACGCGCCCGACGGCGGTGACGACGACTCCCCGGCCGTCGCCGACTCGCTCGGGATGGTCGACGAGGCCCTCGAGGGCGTGGAGTACCGCGAGTCCCTCAAGCCCCTGCTGGAGAAGCTGCCCGCGCGCGAGAAGAAGATCCTCATGCTGCGCTTCTTCGGCGGCATGACCCAGTCGCAGATCGCCGCGGAGCTCGGCATCAGCCAGATGCACGTCTCGCGGCTGCTGGCCCGCACCCTCATGCAGCTCCGCGAGGGCCTGCTCGCCGACGACTGACCCGATTTCCACAGCACCCTGGTGCTGTGGAAACGGGGGTCCCGGGGGGGTCAGCGCTCGCGGAAGCGCTCGCGCAGCTCGGGGGTGGCGAACAGGTAGAGCACGGTGCCGGCGACGACCACCAGCGGCAGCGCGACGTACCAGCGGCCGGCGTTGACCAGCGTCAGGGCGACCGGGAACGGGAAGACGTTGAGCAGCACCGCGGGGGTGCGCGCCCAGCCGCGCCCGCGGTCGACACCGCGCGCGAGCAGCAGCAGGACGACGCCCGTCAGGACCGCCGTGCCCGCCTCCAGCAGCGACGGCGCGCGCTCGCTGCGGTCACCCAGGCTGACGATCCCGTACCACGCCCCCAGCCCGGCCAGTGCGATCCCCTCCAGGGCGAGCACGAGGGCGAGTCGGCGGGTCAGCGGCACGGTCCGGCAGACTAACCTGACAGGGTGCGCGCGCTCCTGGTGGTGAACCCGAAGGCCACGACCACGACCGCACGCGCGCGCGACGTGCTCGCGCACGCCCTCGCCAGCGAGGTCAAGCTCGACGTCGCCGAGACGACGCACCGGGGCCACGCGACCGAGCTCGCGGCGCAGGCCGCCCGCGACGGCCTCGACGTCGTCGTCGCCCTCGGCGGCGACGGGACGGTCAACGAGGTCGTCAACGGGCTGCTCCACGAGGGTCCCCAGCCCGGCCTGCCCGCGCTCGGCGTGGTGCCGGCGGGCAGCACCAACGTCTTCGCGCGCGCTCTCGGGCTGCCGAACAACGCCGTGGAGGCCACGAGCCAGCTCCTGGAGGCGCTCCTGGAGGACCGGCGGCGCACGCTCGGCCTGGGCCGGGCGGACGACCGCTACTTCACGTTCAACGCGGGCCTGGGGATCGACGCGGGGGCGGTACGCCGCGTGGAGCGGGCACGCGGCAAGGGGCGCACCGCGACGCAGCCGCTCTACGTCCGCTCCGCGGTGAAGGAGCACTTCCTCGGCCCCGACCACCTGCTCACGCTCGAGCTGCCGGACGGCGGGCAGCTCCGCCTGGCGCTCGCGCTCATCTGCGCCACCGACCCCTGGACCTACCTCGGCGAGCGTCCTGTTCGGCCGTGCCCCGACGCGTCGTTCGACACCGGCCTCGACCTCTTCGGCCTGACCAAGGCGCCGACCCCGGTCGTCCTGCGGCACCTCACCCAGATCTTGCGCGGCAACCCGCACGGCAAGCGCGTGGTGCTCCTGCACGACCTCGCCGGCTTCACGCTGACCGCCGACGGGCCGCTGCCGTTCCAGCTCGACGGCGACGAGCTCGGCGACCGCACCTCGGTCGTGCTGCGCAGCGTCCCGGCCGCGCTCCAGGTCGTCGTCTGAACTCGTCCGGGTGACGAGGTTCACTCGGGCGTGGGGTGGGCAGGCGGCATCCCGTCACCAAGGTGACGAAGGCGACACCGAAGCAGGCTCGACAGCGTTGCAGAAGCCTTGCCACGCGGAAGTACGAGTGATTGTGTAGAACCGCGTTCGGTCAGGCGGGTTTTCTGCCTGGACGACCGCGCGAGATCGTGAAAGCTTTCACAAGGAGCCCGGCCTGCCAGGTCGGGTGAGGGCCGAGCCCGAGGAGCTGAACCGCATGGACTGGCGCCAGACCGCGCTCTGCCGAGAGCAGGATCCGGAGCTCTTCTTCCCCATCGGCACGACCGGTCCTGCCGCGATCCAGGTCGCCGAGGCCAAGGCCGTCTGCCGTCGCTGCCCGTCGCTCGAGCCCTGCCTGAGCTGGGCGCTCGAGACCGGCCAGGACGCGGGCGTCTGGGGCGGCACGTCGGAGGACGAGCGCCGCGCCCTCAAGCGCCGGAGCACCCGCCTCCGCACCGCCTGACCGGTGGCCCGGGAGAGCTGGGTCCGACCGCCGGTCGTCGCGCGCGAGGCCCCGTCGCGGCTGGCCGCAGCCTGGCGCTACCGGGTCGTGGCGCTGCTGCTCCTCGTCCTCGTGACGGGAGCGGTCGTGTGGCTGTTCCTGAAGTTCAGCGACGTCACGGGCGGCGAGGACCCCGGGATCGGGCTCAGCCCGGCGCGTCCGACGGTGACAGCGGCACGCTGAGCTGAGCCCGGGTACCCCGGGGCGCGCGAGGGGTGAGCGACAACGTGCCGCCCAGCTCGCCGGCGACGAGCGTGCGGACGATCTGCAGCCCGAGCCGGGTGCTCGCCTGCAGGTCGAAGCCCTCCGGGAGCCCGGCGCCGTCGTCGTCCACGTCGACCTCGAGACGGTCGGGCCCGCGGCGCACGTGCACGTCGATCCCTCCGGAGCGGCCGCCGGGATAGGCGTGCTCCACCGCGTTCTGCACGAGCTCCGTCAGCGTCATCGCCATCGGGGTGGCGACCTCGGCAGGCAGCACGCCGAACGACCCGGACCGCCGCACCACCACCGGCGCGCCCGTCGCGGCGACCTCGGCGCACATCGCGAGGACCTTGTCGGCGATGGCGTCGAAGTCGACGCTCTCGTCCAGCGTCAGCGACAGCGTCTCGTGGACGAGAGCGATGCTGGCCACGCGCCTGACGGACTCCTGCAGCGCTGCCTGCGCGGACGGGTCGGTCATCCGTCGCGCCTGCATCCGCAGCAGCGCCGCGACCGTCTGCAGGTTGTTCTTCACCCGGTGGTGGATCTCGCGGATCGTCGCGTCCTTGCCCAGGATCGCCCGGTCGCGCCGCCTCACCTCCGTCACGTCGCGGACCAGCACGAGCGCGCCGCGCGGCTCACCGCCGGGCACGAGCGGCAGGGCGCGCAACGACACCACCGCGGATCGTGCCTCGACCTCGGACTCGCGCGGCTCCCGGAACCGGAGCGCGGCCGCGAGCGCGGCCGAGCCGCGCGGCTCGTCGAGCTTGCCGGGACCCGCGGACAGCCGGGCGATGGTGTGCCCGAGGTGGGCCCCGAGCAGGTCGCCCGTGACCCCGAGGCGCCGGTACGCGGAGAGCGCGTTCGGTGACGCGTAGACCACGTGACCGGTCCTGTCCAGCCGCATCAGCCCGTCCCCGACGCGCGGCGAGTGCTCCGGGTCCGGGTCGCTGCCGGGGAACGGGAAGGTGCCCTCCGCCACCATCTGCATGAGCTCGCCCGCGCTCGACAGGTACGCGAGCTCCAGCTGCGAGGGCACCCGCGTGGTCGCGAGGTTCGTGTCGCGCGAGAGCACGCCGACGACGCGGTCGCCCCTGCGCACGGGGACCGCTTCCCTGCGTACCTGCCCGTGCTCCTCCACCCGCGCCCCGTCCCTGGCGGCCCGGTCGAGCCGGGTGTCCTGCTCGGGCTCCTCCCCCACCACGTCGTGCGGATAGGTGGTCGGTCCGGTCGTCGGGCGCATGTGGGCGGCGGCGAGCCAGCCGCCCTCCTTCGTGCGGACCCAGAGCACGAGGTCGGCGAACGAGAGGTCAGCCAGCAGCTGCCACTCGGCCACGAGCCGCTGCAGGTGGTCGACATCCAGGGCGGTCAGCTCGGTGCGCTCCCGGACCAGCTCGGCGAGGGTCGACACGGGTGAAGCCTAGGCTCGCGGTGTGGGCGATCCGTGGCAGTGGCTCGAGGAGGCGCGCGCCGACGTCCGCGCCCGCGGCCTCGTCCGCCGTCTCGACGCCACCGAGGGCCTGCTCGACCTGGCGTCCAACGACTACCTCGGACTGGCCCGCCACCCGGCGGTCGTCGCCGGGGCGGTGGCTGCCGCCGAGCGGTACGGCGCCGGGTCGACCGGGTCGCGCCTGGTCACCGGGACGCTGCCCGTGCACCTGGAGCTCGAGCAGGCGCTGGCCGCCCGGTGCGGCGCGGAGTCGGCGCTGGTCTTCTCCAGCGGCTACCTGGCGAACCTCGGTGCGGTCACGACGCTCGCCGGTCCCGGCACGCTCGTCGTGAGCGACAGCGCCAACCACGCCTCGCTCATCGACGCGTGCCGGCTGTCCCGCGCCACGGTCCAGGTGGTGGCGCACGCCGATGTCGCGGCGGTGGACGCCGCCTTGTCCGCGTGGCCCGGCCGCGCCGTCGTCGTGACGGACGCCGTCTTCAGCGTGGACGGGACGCTGGCTCCGCTCGTCGCCCTCCACGAGGTCGTACGCCGCCACGGCGCCCTGCTTGTCGTGGACGAGGCCCACGGCCTCGGCGTCCTCGGGCCGTCGGGTGCCGGCGCGTGCGCCCTGCTCGGGCTGGCCGCCGAGCCGGACGTCGTGCGCACCGTCACGCTCTCGAAGTCGCTCGGCTCGCAGGGCGGTGCCGTCCTCGGTCCCGCGGCGCTGCGCGACCACCTGGTGGACACGGCGCGGGCGTTCGTCTTCGACACGGGGCTCGCGCCCTCGTCAGCGGGTGCGGCCCTCGCCGCGCTCGGGCTGGTCACGGACCAGCGGCTCGCCGCCCTGGCCGAGGTCGGGGAGTTCCTGGCCGCTGCGCTCGGCGTGGAGCCGACCCCGGGCGCAGTGGTGCGCCTCCGGGTCGGCGACCCCTTCCGGGCGACGGCCGCCCGGGACCGCTGTCGCGAGGCGGGCGTGCGGGTCGGCTGCTTCCGGCCGCCCTCGGTCCCCGTCGGTGAGGCGTGCCTGCGCCTGACCGCGCGCGCCGACCTCGGTCAGGCCGACGTCGAGCGCGCCGCCGCCGTCGTGCTCAGCTCGCTTCCGCCGCCGGAGGCGTGACCCGGCTCGCCAGCCACGCGAGGCCGTCCTCGGCCGTGCGGTGCTCGCGCCAGCCGTCCAGGACGAGGTCGAGGTCGTGCTCGGCCGGGATCACCGCGATGACCCGCACCTGCTGGCTCGGCCCGGGATAGCCACCCGCCGAGCACAGGTAGAGCTCCCCCGTCTCCCGCAGCCACGCGAGGCGCCAGGCGTCGTCGGACCCTGCTGCGCGCCAGGTCGCCCCGAAGTCGACCTCGTCGCTCGTCCGCCGCCGGGGGTCGGCGGTCTGGAAGGCGGTCTCGTCCGCGTAGCTGACCGTCATGGGGTGCCTCCTTGCAGGGTCGTACCGAGGGTGGGGGATGCCGTCAGTCGTGCGGGTGGGACGCTCTCGCGTGGCGCTCACTACGGTGTCCGCTCACTCTGGGCGCTGGTTCTGTGCCCCGGGCAAACACCGGCTGAACATCATCTGGGAGACCGCGCAGTGCTCTTCGTCACGGGTACGGGCACCGACGTCGGCAAGACGGTCGTCACGGCGGCGTTGGCCGCGCTCGGCGCGCAGCGCGGGTCCGTCGCCGTCGTGAAGCCCGGCCAGACCGGTGTCGGCCCGTCCGAGCCCGGTGATCTGGCGGAGGTCGTGCGCCTCGCCGGACCGGTCGCGACGCACGAGCTCGTACGCTACCCGCCCGCTTTGTCCCCTGCGGCCGCCGCCCGCCTGGTCGGTGCCGCACCGCTCGACCCGGCGCGGCTCTACGACCTGCTGCTCGGCCTGCGCGAGGACCTGGTGCTCGTCGAGGGGGCGGGCGGTCTGCTCGTCCGCTACGACGAGGACGGGCTGACGCTCGCCGACATGGCCCGGGCTCTCCGGGCGCGGGTGCTGGTGGTCGTCGGCCCGCAGCTCGGGACGCTCAACTCCACCGCGCTCACGCTCGAGGCGCTGGCCCACCGCGGCGTCGAGCTCGAGGGGCTCGTCATCGGCGCCTGGCCCGCTTCGCCCGGGCTCGCCGAGCGGTCCAACCTGCGCGACCTGGAGATGCTCGCCGCCCGGCCGCTGCTCGGTGCCCTGCCGGCCGGCGCGCCGTCGATGACGCCCTTCGCGGACGTGGCGCGCGCCTCGCTGGCGCCTCAGCTCGGCGGCACGTGGGACGCGCGGGCCTTCCGCGACCGCTGGGACCCGACCTGAGGGGTGGCTTGCATCACGTCGCCCAGGTTTGGTTAGCGACCTCTAACATGAGACACTCGGGGACGTGACGGAGCTGCTGATCGATGTGCTTGACGTCGCCCGCGAGCAGGTGCTCGAGCGCGGCGAGGGTCTGACGCAGGAGCAGGCCCTGCAGTGCCTGCAGCTGCCGGACGACCGGCTGCCGGACCTGCTGCAGCTCGCGCACGACGTCCGTCTGCGCTGGTGCGGCCCGGAGGTCGAGGTCGAGGGCATCATCAGCCTGAAGACCGGCGGCTGCCCGGAGGACTGCCACTTCTGCAGCCAGTCCGGGCTGTTCCCCAGCCCCGTCCGCGCCGCGTGGCTGGACATCCCCTCGCTGGTGAAGGCCGCCGTCGAGACCCGCGCGACCGGCGCCACCGAGTTCTGCATCGTCGCCGCTGTCCGCGGGCCGGACGAGAAGCTCATGACGCAGGTCCGCGAGGGCGTCAAGGCCATCCGGGAGGCGGTGGACATCCAGGTCGCGTGCTCGCTCGGCATGCTCACCCAGGAGCAGGTCGACGACCTCGCCGCGATGGGCGTGCACCGCTACAACCACAACCTCGAGACGGCGAAGAGCCACTTCCCGAACGTCGTCACGACCCACACGTGGGAGGAGCGCTGGGACACGCTCTCGATGGTCCGCGAGGCCGGCATGGAGGTCTGCTGCGGCGGCATCCTCGGCATGGGCGAGACGCTCGAGCAGCGCGCCGAGTTCGCCGCCCAGCTCGCCACCCTCCAGCCGGACGAGGTCCCGCTCAACTTCCTCAACCCGCGCCCTGGCACACCCTTCGGCGACCTGCCGGTGATGCCGGCCAACGAGGCGCTCAAGGCCATCGCGACCTTCCGGCTCGCGCTCCCGCGCACCATCCTGCGCTTCGCCGGCGGCCGCGAGATCACGCTCGGGGACCTCGCGAAGGACGGGATGCTCGGCGGCATCAACGCCGTCATCGTCGGCAACTACCTGACGACGCTCGGCCGACCGGCCACGGAGGACCTCGACATGCTCGAGGACCTGAAGATGCCGCTCAAGGGCCTGTCCGCGTCCTTGTGACCGGCTCGCTGGCCGGCAGGGACCGCGAGGTCCTCTGGCACCCGTACTCCGCTCCCCGCGCCGACCCGCTCTTCGGCGTGACCGCTGCCGAAGGCGTCCGGCTGACTCTCGAGGACGGCCGTACCGTCGTCGACGGGATGAGCTCCTGGTGGGCGGCCATCCACGGCTACAACCACCCCGTCCTCAACGCCGCCCTGCACCAGCAGGTGGACCGCTTCGCCCACGTCATGTTCGGGGGCCTCACGCACGAGCCCGCCGTCGAGCTCGCCGAGGTGCTGACGGAGATCACCGGCTTCGACCGGGTGTTCTTCGCCGACTCCGGGTCGGTCGCGGTCGAGGTCGCGCTGAAGATGTGCGTGCAGGCGACCGGTGTCTCCCGCGCGATCACCGTCCGCGGCGGCTACCACGGCGACACCGCCGGCGCGATGAGCGTCACCGACCCGGACGGCATGCACGGGCTGTTCCGCGGCCACGTCGTGGAGCAGGTCTTCGTGTCCCGGCCGCCGGCCACCCGGGAGGACGGCGACCTGGACGATCTGCACGTCGCGCTGGCCTCAGGCGACTTCGCCTGCCTCGTCGTCGAGCCGGTCGTCCAGGGCGCCGGCGGGATGCGCTGGTACGACCCGACCTGGCTCGCTGACGCCGTCGGCCTGGCACGAGAGCACGGCGTGCTCGTCGTGTTCGACGAGATCGCGACCGGCTTCGGACGCACCGGCGAGCTGTGGGGCATGGACCTGGCGGGCGTGCGGCCGGACGTCATGTGCATGGGCAAGGCCCTGACCGGCGGGACGATGACGCTCGGTGCGGTGCTGACGACGACCGCGGTGGAGGAGGCGATCGGCGGCGCCTTCATGCACGGCCCGACGTTCATGGCCAACCCGCTCGCTTGCGCCGTCGCGAAGGCCTCCACCGATCTCCTGCTGGCTCAGGACTGGAAGCAGACCATCGCCCGCATCTCGGAGGAGCTCGTGCAGGGCCTGGCTCCCGCGCGGGACCTCCCGGCCGTGGCCGACGTGAGGGTCAAGGGGGCCATCGGCGTCATCGAGCTCCGCGAGCCGTGCGACATGTCGTTGCTGCAGCCCAGACTGGTCGCCGAGGGCGCGTGGGTGCGCCCCTTCGGGAAGCTGGTCTACACGATGCCGCCCTACGTCTGCACCACTGAGGACGTCGCCACCATCGCCGGCGCGATGGTGCGCTCGCTGCGATGAGGTGCTTCGGCGAGGGCGACCCGCTCTACGAGCCGTACCACGACGGCGAGTGGGGCCGGCCCAAGACCACGACGCAGGAGCTGTACGAGAAGATCTGCCTCGAGGGCATGCAGGCGGGCCTGTCCTGGATCACCGTGCTCCGGAAGCGCGCGGCGTTCCGGGAGGTGTTCTCCGGCTTCGACCCCGCACGCGTCGCGGGGATGGACGTGACGCCGCTGTTGCAGGACGCGCGCCTCATCCGGGCGCGAGCGAAGCTGCAGGCGTGCGTGACCAACGCGCAGGCGACCCTGGCCATGGACGGCGGGCTGCCGGAGCTGGTCTGGTCCTACCGCGTCGACAAGCCGGCACCGAGCACGTGGGCGGACGTCCCGGCCACCACCGAAGCGAGCCTCGAGCTGTCGAAGCGACTGAAGAAGCTGGGCTTCGTCTTCGTCGGGCCGACGACGGTCTACTCGTTGCTGCAGGCGACTGGCGTCGTCAACGACCACCTCGCCGGCTGCCTCGTCCGCGACGAGGTCGAGGCAGCCCGGCGCGCGGTCACTTCTTGAGGACTGCCGCCACCTCGTTCGACAGCGCGCCCGCCCCGGCCGAGGTCACGGCGGCGACGCGGTAGTAGTAGGTGCCCTTCGTGACGGCGTCGACGTAGGACGTCCCGCTGCTGATCGTCTGCACCAGGGTCTCTGCGCCCGGTGCCGTGCCGCGGTAGATCTGGTAGCCGGTGATCGCCGCACCGCCGTTGTCCGGCACCGTCCAGCTGAGCTTCGCCAGGCCCTTCGCGGTGCTGACGCTGAGCACGGGAGCAGCGGCCAGGGCGCTGACGAGCCCGGTCACCGCGTTGGACTGCGCGCCCTCGCCGGCGTTGTTCACCGCAGCGACCGTGTACGTGTACGTGGTACCGCGCACCACGGTGGTGTCGGAGTACGACGTGCCCGTCGTCGACGTGACGAGGGTCGCGGCGCCGCCGCCGCTGCTGCGGTAGACGCGGTAGCCCGTGACGGGAGCGCCGCCGTTGTCGGTCGGGGCCGTCCACGACAGGTTGACCGCGCTGGTGCCGCTCGTCGCGGACAGCGTCGGTGCGGTCGGCGCGACGACGACGTCGTACGCGCTGAACAGGCCGCGGCCCGCGTTCTGCCACGCGACCGTCGCCCAGGCGTGGGTCGACAGCGCCTCCGCAGCGGACTGGCTCCCCGCGGCCTCGCAGTCGGCCAGGCAGCCGTCGGCGAACGCGACCACGACCCGGCCGTCCTTGGTCACGGAGGAGTCGATGAAGTCGAGCAGGTTGCGCTGGCCCGACGTCGTCGTGCCGCCTGCGTCGATCTCCCCGTACTGGACCGGGGTGGCCGTGTCCTGGACCGTCGTCCAGGTCGCGCCGCCGTCGTAGCTGTAGGAGGTGTAGAGGTACCAGACGCCGTGGAAGCCCGTCGTGTTCGGGTCGCCGCTGCCGACGGCCGTGCCGAGGAAGCTGTAGGCCAGCCGCCCGGTGTCGCCGGCCACGAGCGTCGGGAACGTGGACGCCACGAGCGGCGAGCCGGTGGCGGCGTAGAGGTCGACCGTCGGCGACCACGTCGCGCCGTGGTCCTTGGACGAGGCGATCATCGGGTGCGAGGTCGCGCTGTCCTGCCACGCCTCGTAGAGGGTGCCGTCGGGCGAGACGGTCACGGCCGGGTCGAACGCGGTCGAGGAGGCGCCGGGGATCGTGTACTCGGTCCAGGTGAGCCCGTCGTCGTGGGTGTACTCACCACCGACGACGAGGTTCGAGCTCGCGTCGAAGCAGCTCTTGCCCGGCAGGTAGGCGTAGCCGTCCGCGCTGCCCTTGATGTGCCCGTGCAGGCCGATGCAGGTCAGCAGACCCGTCGTCGCGCCCGGCAGCCAGGTGAGGCCGTCGTCGCTGCTCGCGGCGCAGTTGTGCTCGTCCGGCCCCTGCTGGCAGTAGTACCAGATGTCCTTGCCCGGGGTGACCGCGCTCGGCGCCCAGCCCACGGTCGGGTGGTCGTAGGTGCCCGTGCAGGGCGCGGTGGGCAGCCAGGAGGTCCCGTCGTCCGTGGAGCGGAACATCACGCTGCACGCGCCGGTGTCACCGCCGGCGAGGGTGGTGCCCGTCGAGGGGTCCGTCGACAGGATGGGGTCGAGGTTCTGCGACGAGCCGAAGACCGGGCTCGCGTCGGCCCAGGTCACCTGCGACGTGGCGGGGTCCATCGTGACCTTGAGCGTGTTGGTCCCGGCCATGAACAGCGCCGCGCCGGTGCGCTGGTCGACGCCGATGGAGGGCTCGCCGGCGAAGTCGGGGTCGCCCTGCAGGAGCGGGGTGAGCGGCACCTTGATGTTCGCCGCAGACACGACGAAGCCCGGCGTACCGCTGCCGAAGACTGCCCCGGCCGCAGCCGCGGACGGTGCGCCGACGGCGGTCGAGGCGAGGCCGGTGAGGAGGGAGGTGAGCAGGACGATGCTGCGGCTGGGACGCACGGTGCTTTTCACGCGCTGGGGTCTCCACGTGCTCGGAGCTACTGGGTCCCGGCACGGTATGGACCGCTTCGTCCAGGGTCAATGCAGGTCTGTCCGGTCTGTCCCCCTGTGTCGCGGTCAGGCGGTCTGTCCGGTGAAGCAGCGGGCGTACGCGGACGGCGACGTGCCGCGCTCGCGCGCGAACACCGAGCGCAGGGTCGCCGCCGATCCGAAGCCGGCACGCCGCGCGACCTCCTCGACCCGCAGCCCCTGCTCGAGGAGCTGCTGGGCGTGCCCGACGCGCTGCTCCAGGACCCACCTGGCCGGGGTGACGCCGGTGACCTCCCGGAAGCGCCGGGCGAAGGTGCGCGGCGACATGTGCGCCCGGCGTGCGAGGTCCTCGACCGAGAGCTCCTCGTGCAGGTGCTGGACCACCCAGTCCAGCAGGCCGGCGAGCTCGTCGGTGCCGGCGTGGCGCATCAGGGGCACGGGCGCCTCGACGTACTGCGCCTGGCCGCCCTCGCGGAAGGGCGGGACGACCATCCGGCGGGCGATGGCGTTCGCCACGGCGACGCCGTGCTCCTGCCGGACGACGTGCAGGCACGCGTCGATCCCGGCCGAGGTGCCGGCGGAGGTGACGACCTGACCGGCGTCGACGTAGAGGACGTCCGGGTCCACGTCGACGAGCGGGTACTCCGAGGCCAGGACGTCGGTGTAGCGCCAGTGCGTCGTCGCGCGGAGCCCGTCCAGCACACCGGCTGCCGCGAGCACGAAGGCGCCGCTGCACACCGAGAGCACCCGCGCGCCGCGCGCGACGGCGTCACGCACCGCCTGCAGGTAGTCCTCCTGCGGCGGCTCGGAGATCGACCGCCACGCCGGGATGCAGACGAGGTCGGCGGCCGCCACGCGGTCCAGCCGGTGCTCGGTGTCGAGCCAGTAGCCCTGGCCCGACCGCAGCGGCGGCTCCTCGGCCGCGACGACCGCGAAGTCGTAGGCGGGAAGGCCCTGGTCGGTGCGGTCGAGCCCGAAGACCTCGCAGATCACGCCCAGCTCGAAGGCCGCGAAGTCCTGCCCGACGATCGCGACGACGTTCTTCAGCGCCATGGCCCGAGTGTGGCAGAAATCTCGCGTAGGTGCACCTGCCTGCCACTGTTTTCGGGTTGCCCTGCGCAGGAGCATGTGGACATGGCGGTGATCCTGTTCCTTCTGGCCCTCGCGGTCCTCGGGCCGCTCCTCGGCGCCGACTCCCGCGACGGGCGGGACTGGCAGCCCGGTTTCTGGGAACCCGGCCGCCTGCGCTAGGAAGAGGGCCGTGACCTCCGGCAGCCAGTACTGCGGGCACTGCGGCGAACCAGGCCAGCACCCCGAGCACGAGAAGGCGCTGGAGCTCGAGCCGCCGCGGTACTGCGCCTCGTGCCGCCGCCGCATGGTCGTGCAGGTCTCCCCGACCGGCTGGTCCGCACGCTGCGTGGAGCACGGCACGGTCACCGGTTGACCGACGTCCTCCTGGTCCTGCTCATCGCGACCGGGGCGGCGGCGCAGGGCGTCAGCGGGATCGGCTTCGGCCTGGTCTGCGGCCCGATCCTCGTCACGGCGCTCGGCGCGGCCGACGGGGTACGGGTGTCGGTGCTGTTCAGCGCCTTCATCAACGTCGGCGTCCTCGCGCGCGAGCACCGCCACGTCGCGTGGCGCGCCGCCGCGGCACTGCTGCTTCCGGCCGCCGTCGCCACACCCCTGCTCGCACTCGCACTTCGGCAGGTGCCGTCCCGCGCCGCCCAGGTCCTCGCCGGGCTGGCGGCCGTCGCCGGCGCCTCGGCCCTCGCGGTCGGCCTGCGCTGGCCGGCCGCGAACTCCCCCGCCGGGCTCGTCGGTGCGGCCGTCGTCAGCGCCGGCATGAACGACGCCGCGGGCATCGGCGGCCCCGCGGTCGCCCTCTGGGCCGACAACGCCGGCTGGCCGCACGCACGCACCCGTGGCACGCTGCAGGTCTACTTCCTCGGGCTCAACCTGGTCGCGATGGTCACCCTCGGGCTCCCGCACCAGTCGGGCGGGAGGTACGCGGAGATGGCGGCTGCGCTCGTCGGGGGCTACCTGCTCGGCGGCCTGCTCTCGCGGCGTACGCCCCACGCGGTGGCCCGCCGCGTCACGCTCGCCCTGGCGCTCGCCGGGGGCCTGGTGGTCCTGACCCGCGCCCTCGCCCTGTGATCACCAGGCGATCGCTCGCCTGACATGCCGTCGCGTCAGCCGCCGGATGTCCTGCTGATCACCGCAACGGGCCTACTCCCCGTGATCAGCAGGCGATCGCTCGGCTGACGCGTGGCGGGTCAGCCGCTTGATGTCCTGCTGATCACCCGGCCGG
>Ga0070658_10000852_pt1 | contig 26059 bp, 25 predicted proteins | sample KBSC13metaG_FD_64664 | JGI IMG/M metagenome (GOLD analysis project Ga0070658, IMG submission 64664) | Corn rhizosphere microbial communities from Kellogg Biological Station, Michigan, USA - KBS C1-3 metaG | ecosystem: Host-associated > Plants > Roots > Rhizosphere > Soil ... | reverse complement strand
GTCGATGTCGGCGCGGAGCGCGACGACCGGCCCCTCGTCGCCCACGTCGCAGACGAGCCCGGTGCCACCGGCCAGCACCTTCGGCGAGAGCCCCGCGGCCGTGAGGTGGTCAGCGAGCAGCGCCGTGGTGCGGCGCTCCTGGCGCCCGAGCTCCGGATGGCGGTGCAGGTCCCGGCGCAGGGCCACGAGGTCCACCTCTAGGCCCATGGCGTGCCCTGCTCGAACTCCCTCACCAGGCTGTCCACGACCGCGTGCAGGTCGCCCTGCGCGGCCGCAGCCACAGCGCGCTGCCGCTGGTAGGAGGCTCCACCCGCGACGACCTGCTCGATCCGGGCCAGCTCCTCGACGCAGCCCAGCCGCTCCGCCGCCGGCTTCAGGTCGTGCGCGAGCTCGAGCAGCGCCTCCCGCACCGGCCGGGTGGTCTCGTCCTCACGGATGATCTCGGCCTCCATCCCGTAGCGGGCCGCGCGCCACTTGTTCTCCCGCACCACCCAGCCCTTCGGCGTGGGGAGCGTGTAGCCCTTGTCGATCTCGCGGTCGAGGACGTCGACGAGGCACTGGGACAGGGCAGCGACCATGCCGACCTCGGCGAGCGTCGGCAGGCCGTCGCAGATCCGGAGCTCCACGGTCCCGTACGTCGGGTGCGGCCGGATGTCCCACCACACCTCCTTGATCGAGCCGATCGTCTTCGTCGAGATCAGCGTCTCCATGTAGGACTCGAACTCGCTCCAGTCCGCCAGCTGGTAGGGCAGCCCCGCGGTCGGCAGGTTCTCGAAGACCTTCGACCGGCTCGAGGCCAGACCGGTGTCGTGGCCGATCCAGAAGGGCGAGGACGCCGACAGCGCCAGGAAGTGCGGGATGTACGCCGACAGCGCGTTGACGATCGGGATGGCCTTCTCGGTGGCCCGGATCCCCACGTGGACGTGCACACCGAAGATCTGCAGCTGACGCGCCAGCCACTGCATGTCCTCGACGAGCTTCGCGTAGCGAGGGCTCGGGCTGATCGTCTGCGTCGCCCAGTCGGTGGTCGGGTGCGTGCCCGAGCACATCATCGCGAGGCCACGCGCTTCGACGAGAGGTCGCAGCTCCGCGATCGTGCCCGCGAGATCAGCCGTGGCCTCCCCGACCGTCGAGCAGACGCCGGTGATGACCTCGATCGTGGACTCGAGGAGCTCGTGCTTGGCCTTCGGATGCTCTGCATGAGGAGACAGCTCGGCGAGGATCTCCGAGGCGCCGCTCGTCAGCTCGCGGGTCTCGCGCGAGACCAGCTGGAGCTCCCATTCCACGCCGAGGCTCGAGCGCGACGACGCCTCGAACGGGATCTTCACCGCAGCACCTCCACCAGTAGACGCGGCCGGTCGGAGTACACCGCATCCAGCCCTCGTCGTACTGCCCACCTCATGGTCCAGGGGAACTGGACGTCCCAGCCGAAGGCCAGGAGACCGGCCTCGTGGGCCTGCCGGACGAGCCGTCCCGACCACCGGCCGTGGCGCAGGTTGACCGCGTTGATCCCCGCGTCGCGCGCTGCGCGCATGGCCGCCTCGCCGCGGAAGACCGCGTCCCGCCAACGCATGTCCGTGACGAGCCTCACGTCCGGGTCGAGGGCCCGCCAGGGCGCCGAGCTGAGGCCCCCGCCGCAGAGCCACAGCCGGCCCAGGTCGAAGCCGGCCTCGCGGCAGACCTCGACGGTCCGGACCGCCGCGCCGGGGCCCTTCATGTCGAGCGAGAGGTCGAAGTCGGTGCCGCAGAGCGCGAAGAGCTCCGCGAGGTCCACGGCCTCCGGACCTGGGGGTCCGTGGCTCAGGACCGGTTCGCCGTGCGGCCCGAGCCAGATGTCGGACTCGAGACCCGTGACGCCGAGGGACAGGGAGTGCTGGAACGCCGCGAGGGAGTTCTCAGGCCGCTCCGCCATCCCGCCGCGGTGGGCGAACCCGATCACGCTCCTCCGGCTCTCCGGTGAGGTCCTCACCTTCGGCCGGCACCCGGATCGACGGCGACGGCTGCGTCGACCAGGAGGTCGTCAGCGAGCGCGCGACGTGGAACCGGTCGACCTCGTCGAGCCGGGACCCGCGCCGCAGCAGCGGCAGCGCGAGCAGCAGGGCGAACACCGCAAGGGCGGCGATGATGGCGTACACGAGCACCGGGAAGGTCCTCCCCGTCGAGACGGTCCCCCCTGGACATCACTGAGTCTATGTCCCGTCCTGCCTGTGTCCCGTCCTCGACGGCGCTGTCTAGAAGAACTCTTGCGGGGTGTAGACCCCCCAGACCTCGCGCAAGGCGTTGCACACCTCGCCGACAGTGGCGAGCGCCCGCAGCGCCTCCTTCATCGGGTACAGCACGTTGTCCGTGCCGACCGCGGCCTTCTTGACCGCGTCGAGGGCCGCGTCGACCGCCGCCTGGTCCCGCCGGGCCCGTAGGTCCTCGAGCCGCTGCTTCTGGTCGACCTCGATCTGCGGGTCGACGCGCAGCGGCTCGTACCTCTCCTCCTGCGCGGCCTGGAACTTGTTGAGCCCGACGACGATCCGCTCGCCGGTGTCGATGCCGACCGCGATCTCGTAGGCCGACTTCTCGATCTCGCTCTTCTGGAAGCCCTTCTCGATCGCCGCCACGGCGCCGCCGAGCTCCTCGACCTTCGCCATGAGCTCACGCGCGCCCTTCTCCACCTCGTCGGTCATCGCCTCGACGACGTAGGAGCCGGCGAACGGGTCGACCGTCGAGGTGACATCGGTCTCGTAGGCCAGCACCTGCTGGGTGCGCAGGGCGAGCGTCGCGGCCTTCACCGTCGGCAGAGCGATCGCCTCGTCGAAGGAGTTGGTGTGCAGCGACTGCGTCCCGCCGAGGACAGCGGCAAGGCCCTGCACCGCGACGCGGACGAGGTTGACCTCGGGCTGCTGCGCGGTGAGCTGGACCCCGGCGGTCTGCGTGTGGAACCGCAGCATCATCGACTTCGGGTCCTTGGCACCGAACTCGTTCTTCATGACGTCGGCCCAGATCCGGCGAGCGGCGCGGAACTTCGCGACCTCCTCGAGGATCGTCGTGCGGCTCACGAAGAAGAACGACAGCCGGGCCGCGAAGGCGTCGACGTCCTGACCGCTCGCGACGGCCGCACGGACGTACTCGATGCCGTCGGCCAGCGTGAAGGCGATCTCCTGCGTCGGCGACGCACCCGCCTCGGCCATGTGGTAGCCGGAGATCGAGATGGTGTTCCACTTCGGGATCTCTGCGCCGCAGTACTCGAAGATGTTGGTGATGAGCCGAAGGGAGTGCGCCGGCGGGTAGATGTAGGTCCCGCGGGCGATGTACTCCTTCAGCACGTCGTTCTGGATCGTCCCGGTGATCTGCGTCCCGGCGACGCCGTTCTCCTCGGCGACGAGCTGGTACATCAGCAGCAGCACGGCAGCAGGGGCGTTGATCGTCATCGACGTGCTGACCTGGTCGAGGGGGATCTGGTCGAACAGGACCCGCATGTCCTCGAGCGAGTCGATCGCGACGCCGACCTTGCCGACCTCGCCGTGCGACACGGCGTCGTCGGAGTCGTACCCCATCTGCGTCGGCAGGTCGAAGGCGACCGACAGGCCGCCGGTGCCGTTGGCGACGAGCATCCGGTAGCGCTCGTTGCTCTCCTTCGCTGTGCCGAAGCCGGCGTACTGCCGCATCGTCCACGGCTTGCCGGTGTACATGGTCGGGTACACGCCGCGGGTGAAGGGGTACGACCCGGGCACGCCCAGGCGCTCGTCCAGGTCAGCAGGGGCCTCGGTGTAGAGCGGCTCGATGGGGAAGCCGGACTCGGATGCACGCGCCATGGGCGCACGGTATCCAGCGCGAGACCCCCGTGCTGCACGAGGTGACAGAACCCACACGCTCGCCGTCGTTCCGGTGTTCTCCCCTCGTTAGGCTGCTCGTCATGGCTGGCGGCTATGAGTAGGGCTCCTGCTGGGACGCTGTACCGCGGGCGTGAGGGCATGTGGTCCTGGGTCGCCCACCGCGTGACCGGAGTCCTGGTCTTCTTCTTCCTCTTCGCGCACGTGCTCGACACGGCTCTGGTCCGGGTCTCGCCAGACACGTACGACAAGGTCGTCGCGACGTACAAGAACCCGCTCGTGAACCTGCTGGAGTTCGGGCTCATCGCAGCCGTGCTCTACCACGCGCTCAACGGCCTGCGGATCATGGCGATCGACTTCTGGGAGAAGGGGCCGCGCTACCAGAAGCAGATGACGTACGCGGTCGTCACGCTGTGGGTGCTGCTCATGGCCGGCGCCGCTCACCCGGTGCTCGCGCAGAGCTTCCGTCAGGTCTTCGGCAAGTGACGGTCATCGAGCAGCCTCGCTCGCGCGGCCGGTCCCGGACCAGCTTCGAGATGTACAGCTGGATCTTCATGCGGATGAGCGGGCTGCTGCTCGTCGTGCTCGTCCTCGGGCACCTGCTCATCATGAACGTCCTCGACGGCGGTGTGCACCGCATCAACTGGGGCTTCGTCGCCGGCCGCTGGTCCTCGCCCTTCTGGCGGACGTGGGACCTCATGCAGCTGTGGCTCGCCGAGCTGCACGGCACCAACGGGCTGCGCACGGTCATCAACGACTACGCCGCCCGCGACTCCACGCGGTTCTGGCTGAAGATGCTGCTCTACACCTCGGCGTTCCTCGTCCTGGTGCTGGGCACGCTGGTCATCTTCACCTTCGACCCGAACATGAAGTAGGTCGCATGGTCCAGTTCCACAGGTACGACACGGTCATCGTCGGCGCGGGCGGCGCCGGCATGCGGGCCGCCCTCGAGGCGGGCCAGCGCTCCCGTACCGCGGTCCTCACGAAGCTCTATCCGACGCGCTCCCACACCGGTGCCGCGCAGGGCGGCATGTGCGCCGCGCTGGCGAACGTCGAGGAGGACAACTGGGAGTGGCACACCTTCGACACCGTCAAGGGCGGCGACTACCTCGTCGACCAGGACGCCGCCGAGGTGATGTGCAAGGAGGCCATCGACGCGGTCCTGGACCTCGAGAAGATGGGCCTGCCCTTCAACCGCACGCCTGAGGGCCGCATCGACCAGCGCCGGTTCGGGGGCCACACCCGCAACCACGGCGAGGCGGCCGTGCGCCGGTCGTGCTTCGCGGCCGACCGCACCGGTCACATGATCCTGCAGACGCTGTTCCAGCAGTGCGTGAAGCACGGCATCGAGTTCTTCAACGAGTTCTACGTCCTCGACCTGCTCCTGAACGACGGCCGCACGGCCGGTGTCGTCGCGTACGAGCTCAGCACCGGCGAGATCCACGTGTTCCAGGCGAAGGCGGTGCTCTTCGCCACCGGCGGCTTCGGCAAGGTCTTCAAGGTCACGTCGAACGCGCACACCCTGACCGGCGACGGCATGGGCATCGTCTTCCGGCGCGGGATCCCCCTGGAGGACATGGAGTTCTACCAGTTCCACCCCACGGGCATCTGGCGCATGGGCATCCTGCTCACCGAGGGCGCCCGGGGCGAGGGCGGCATCCTGCGCAACAAGGACGGTGAGCGCTTCATGGAGCGCTACGCCCCCACGATCAAGGACCTCGCCCCGCGAGACATGGTGGCGCGCGCGATCTACACCGAGATCCGCGCCGGCCGCGGCTGCGGCCCCGCGGGCGACCACGTCTTCCTCGATCTGACACACCTGCCGCCGGAGCAGCTGGACGCGAAGCTGCCCGACATCACGGAGTTCGCGCGGACCTACCTCGGCATCGAGCCCTACACCGACCCGATCCCGATCCAGCCGACGGCGCACTACGCGATGGGCGGCATCCCGACCGACATCGACGCTCGGGTGCTGCGCAACAACACCGACGTCGTGCCGGGCTTGTTCGCCGCCGGCGAGGTCGCGTGCGTGTCCGTCCACGGCGCCAACCGGCTCGGCACCAACTCGCTGCTCGACATCAACGTCTTCGGCCGGCGGGGCGGGCTGTCGGCGGCGGGCTACGCCAACTCCCTCGCCCAGCACGTCGACCTCCCGGAGAACCCGGCCGGCCACGTCGAGGCCCTGCTGCAGCAGCTGCGCGACGGAGGCGGCGAGGAGAACGTCGCCACGATCCGGGCCGCGCTGCAGGAGACGATGGACGCGAACGCGTCCGTCTACCGCACCGAGGCGACCTTGAAGCAGGCGGAGGCCGACCTGCGCGTCCTGAAGCAGCGCTACGCCAAGGTGGGCGTCTCCGACCGCGGGCTTCGCTACAACACCGAGCTGCTCGAGGCCGTCGAGCTCGGCTTCCTGCTCGACCTCGCGCAGGTGCTCGTCGTCAGCGCGCTGGCCCGCAACGAGTCGCGCGGCGGCCACTTCCGCGAGGACTTCCCGCACCGCGACGACGTGAGCTTCATGCGCCACACCATGGCCTACCGGCGCGGGTCGGAGATCGAGCTCGACTACAAGCCGGTCGTGCAGACGCGGTACCAGCCGATGGAACGGAAGTACTAGTGACCGTCCTCGAGGAAGAGACCCCCGTCGAGCTGGGCGAGCACCAGCGGCTCGTCACGCTCAGGATCCGGCGCTACGACCCCGAGGTGAGCCCCGACGCCAACTGGCAGGACTTCGACGTCCCCGTGGAGCAGGGAGACCGGCTCCTCGACGCGCTGCACCACGTCAAGTGGTACCTGGACGGGTCCCTGACCTTCCGTCGCTCCTGCGCGCACGGCGTGTGCGGCTCGGACGCGATGCGCGTCAACGGCGTCAACCGGCTCGCGTGCAAGGTCCTGGTGAAGGATCTCATCTCCAAGGCCGGGGACGTCATCACCGTCGAGCCCATCAAGGGACTGCCGGTGGAGAAGGACCTCGTCGTCGACATGGAGCCGTTCTTCGAGGCCTTCCGCTCCATCAAGCCGTTCCTCATCACCACCGGCAACGCGCCGACCCGCGAGCGGCTGCAGAGCGCGGCCGACCGGGAGCGCTTCGACGACACGACGAAGTGCATCATGTGCGCAGCCTGTACGACGTCGTGCCCGGTCTTCTGGAACGACGAGGCGTACTTCGGGCCGCAGGCCATCGTCATGGCCCACCGGTTCATCTTCGACAGCCGCGACGAGGGCGCCGACGAGCGGCTGGAGATCCTGAACGACAAGGAGGGCGTCTGGCGCTGCCGGACCACCTTCAACTGCACCGATGCGTGCCCACGCGGGATCGAAGTGACAAAGGCCATACAAGAGGTCAAGCGGGCGCTCATCTTCCGCCGCACCTGATCACGGTTCGGTTACGCTGGACGGATCATGCGGACCCCCCGACGACTCGCCCTCGCCGCGGCTGCGCTGGCACTTCCCGTCCTCGCTGTGCCGTCCCTGGCAGGCCCTCACGGCACTGTGGGCGGTGACCAGCTCGCCGCTCGCGGGCTCATCGCCCCTGCCGGTGCGCCCGCGCTGCCGGCGACGTCCGCCGCGGGCTGGCTGGTCGCCGACCTCGACACCGGTGAGGTGCTCGCCGCGAGGGACCCGCACGGGCGCTACGCCCCGGCGAGCACCCTGAAGACGCTCACCGCCGAGACGCTGATCCCGAAGCTCGACCGCCGCGCGATGGTCCAGCCGACCTTCGACGACGTGAACGTCGAGGGTTCCAAGGTCGGGTTGGTCGACACGATGCGCTACCCGGTGGACGAGCTGTTCCGCTCGATGCTCGTCGTGTCCGGCAACGACGCCGCCCTGGCGCTCGCGACCGCCAACGGCGGGCTGCCCAAGACGGTCACGGAGATGAACGCGGAGGCGGCGCGGCTCCAGGCCAACGACACGCACGCGGTCAACGACAACGGGCTCGACGCCCCCGGTCAGACCAGCTCCGCCTACGACCTGGCTCTCATCGCGCGAGCCGGCATGCAGCTGGCCGACTTCCGCGACTACGTGAAGACCAAGCGCGCCCACATCCGCGGCGCCAGGCCCGGCACGGCCATCGCCATCAGCAGCCACGACAAGCTGCTCTGGAACTACGAGGGCGCGATCGGGATCAAGAACGGCTACACGGTCGCCGCCAAGGCGACCTTCGTCGGCGCCGCGACCCGCGGTGGCCACACGCTCGTCGTGACGCTCATGCGCACCAACCCGCGCTACTGGCCGGAGGCCGCCGGCCTGCTCGACTGGGGCTTCAAGGCGGAGAGCGCCGGCGTCACCCCGGTCGGCCAGCTCGTGGAGCCGCTCGAGGCCGCGCCCGGGTCGCAGCCGGCCGCGGTTCCCGAGGCTGCCGGCGTCCAGGCGCAGCGGGTCGCCAGGACGGCCTCCGCCTCCAGCGGCTCCGGCTTCCCGGTCCTGCCGGCCGGCGTCGTGGGCGCCGGTGTCGTGGTCATGGCGCTGGGCTTCGGCCGCAGCCGCCGCGGCAGCCGCGGGAAGCTGAAGCTCCCTCCCCTCTGAGCGCCCGTGTGAAGGCCCCTCTGAACGTGATGCCCTAGCGCCGGACCATCCGCGTCATCGTCTTGAGGCCGTAGACGCCGACGGCGGCGACGACGGCCAGCCCGGCGGCCGTCACGGCGCGGGCCGCCAGCACCACCTGCTTCTCCCCGGGCACGGGACCCTGCGGCGCGGGCGGGCGCGGCGGCTCCTCCGCAGGGACCGGCACGGGCTTCGGTGACCAGGAGCGCTCCACGGGCTGATCTTGCCGCAAGGCGGGCGCGAGTGGCGTCGGAACGCCGTCCTCGGTCACGTTGAGGCCCGTGCCCGCGTACTCCTCCGGGATGCCTGCCTTGCGGGCCTGCTGGGCATCGGCGGTCCCCGAGGGCGCGACGTCGTCGTCGTAGGGGGCTGTGACGGTGAACGCGGCCGTGTAGAGCACGAGCCGCGACACGAGGTTGAGGAAGACGAGCATGCCGACGACCGTCGCGAAGGTGCCGTAGGTGGCCTCGCCCTTGCTGGTCGTGTGGGCGATGTAGTAGGCCCCGAAGGCCTTCAGGACCTCGAAGCCGACCGCACCGAACAGGGCGCCCTTGGCGACCCGGCGCAGCGGCGTCGGCACCTTCGCCAGCCGGACGAACAGCCACAGGAACACGCCGACGTCGACGAGGGTGGCCAGGGCGTACGACAGCACCTTGGTGAAGGCCGATGCGGCGGCCGAGTGCGACAGCCCGAGGAACGACAGCACCGTGTCGGTCGCCGCCGTCGCCGCGCCGGTGACGAAGACCGAGGCAGCGATGACCGCGAAGAGCCCGACGAGGGCCAGCACGTCCGCGATCTTGCGGGTCACGATGTTGCCGCCCTTGATGCTCTGGTGCCACATCGTGCGGATGGCTTCGCGCAGCGCGTCGATCCACCCCAGCCCGGAGAAGAGCGTGCCGACGAGGCCGATGATGCCGGCCTTCCCCGCGCTGGTCTGGACGACCTTGCCGACCGCCTTCGCCCCCGCGGCACCGAGGTAGGGGCCGAGGTTGTCGGTGATCTGGCGTCCGGCGTCGTCGCCGAGCGCCTGCCGCGTCACGTAGACGGCGATGAGCAGGATGGGGAAGAGCGACAGGAACCAGTAGAAGGTCACCGACGAGGCGAGGCGGTCGCCGCCGTCGGCCTGGTAGCGCTGGAAGGTGCGGACGAGGTGGTCGAGGAAGGGACGCTTCTGGCGCAGCCCGGCAAAGGCGGCCTTCGGGTTGATCACCCCGCCTCTCTACCCCGCTCTGCGGGCGGAAGCACCGGGCCCGGGAGCGGAGTCTCGAACGGGAAGTCGCGCTGCGGCCGCCACACGCTGTCCCGGCCCTTCTCGAAGAGGGTGAAGCCCCAGACGCGGAAGCGCGCGTCGTAGCTGCCGAGCTCGTCGAAGGCCCGGTCGAGCAGGTCCTCGCTGACGTCGTGGGCCACGGTGACGTGCGGGTGGTACGGGAAGCTCAGCTCGCGCTTCAGCGGCCCCGACCGGACGTCGCGCTCGAGCAGCTCGCACTGGCTGATCCCCTGCACGAGCGGCACGAACACGACAGGAGACACAGGGCGGAAGGTGCCGGAGCCGCGCAGGTGCATCAGGAACGGCTCGTGGCGGCCCGCGACCTGGCGCAGGTGCTCCTCGACCGCGTCCAGGTCGTCGGTCTGCAGCCCCGTCGGGGGCAGCAGGGTGACGTGCGGCGGGATCTGGTGCGCGTTGGGGTCGCCGAGCCGCTCGCGCCAGCCCTGGAGCTCGCTCGTGTACGGCTCGGGGAGCCCGATGGCGACCCCGATGTCCCGGGTCGCCATCAGGACGGCGCCAGCAGCCCGATCCGGTCCCTCACGACGGACATCGTCGCCGACGCGACGGCACCCGCGGTCTTCGCCCCCTCCCGCAGCACCTGGTCGAGGTAGCCCGGGTCCGCGATGAGCTCCGCGAAGCGGCTGCGGACCGGGGCGAACATCGCGATGACCGCGTCGGCCACAGCACCCTTGAAGTCCCCGTACCCCTTGCCGTCGAACGCCGCGACGAGCTCGTCGACGGTGCTGCCCGTGGCCACGGACATGATCGTCAGCAGGTTGCTGATGCCGGGCTTCTCGTCGACGTCGAAGGTGATCTCGCGGCCGGTGTCGGTCACGGCGCTCTTGATCTTCTTGAGCGTCTGCTTGTCGTCCTCGACGACCCAGAGGACGCCGGGGCCGCCCTTGCTCGTGCTCATCTTGGCCGTCGGGTCTTGCAGGTCCTTGATCCGCTCCGCGGCCTTCTGGACGTAGGGGTCGGGCACGGTGAACGTGTCGCCGTAGCGGTTGTTGAACCGCTGGCCGAGGTCGCGCGTCAGCTCGAGGTGCTGGCGCTGGTCCTCCCCGACCGGGACGGCGTGCGCCTGGTAGAGCAGGATGTCGGCGGCCTGCAGGATCGGGTAGTTGAACAGGCCCACATTGGAACTGCTGCCGCCTCCGCTGCTCTTTTCCTTGAACTGCGTCATGCGGCTCGCCTCGCCGAAGCCGGTGAGGCAGGACAGCACCCACGCGAGCTCGGGGTGCTCGGGGATGTGGCTCTGCGCGAACAGCGTGCTCTTCGACGGGTCGACGCCCATCGCGATGAGCTCCGCGATGAGCTTGCGGCACTGCTGCCGGAGCTCGTGCGGGTCCGGCGTGATCGTCAGCGAGTGCAGGTCGGCCATGAAGAAGAAGCACTCGAACTCGTCCTGCATGGTCGCCCAGTGCCGCACCGCGCCCAGGTAGTTGCCGAGGTGCTTGCCCGCACCTGTCGGCTGGATACCGGAGAGCACACGCCTGCGATCGGACATGGTCTGCATCCTAGGTTTGGCAGGTGTTCGACGTCGCGGTGATTGGCGCCGGGCCTGCCGGGGCAGCGGCGGCCCTGTCCGCGCTGCGGGCGCGGCCGGGCTGCCGGGTGCTGCTCGTCGACCGGTCGGACTTCCCGCGCGACAAGGCCTGCGGGGACGGCATCGCGCCGCACGCGCTCGACGAGCTCGCCCGGCTGGGGGTCGCCGACGTCCTCGCCGAGGCCGTCCCCGTCCGCCGCCTCGTGCTCGTCAGCCCTCGGGGCACCCGCGCCACGCACGTCATGGGGCGGCCGACCTACGTCGTGCCGCGCACCGTGTTCGACGCCCGGCTGGTCTCGGCCGCGGTCGCCCGGGGCGCCGTCTTCGAGCGTCGCACGGTGCGTGCCCTGTCGGACGTGGACGCGCGGGTGATCGTCGGGGCCGACGGGGCGAACGGCGTGGTCCGGCGGCTCCTCGGCGTGCCGCGTCAGCCGGACGCGACGGTGGCCGTCGCCGTACGTGGCTACGTGGACCAGCCCGCAGCAGCCCCGGACCAGGTCATCGTCATGGACGGTCGGGACTGGCCGGCGTACGCCTGGCGCTTCGACACCGGTGCCGGCACGTCGAACGTCGGCTTCGGCATGCTCCTGCCGTCGCTGCGCGCGCAACCCCGCGGCAGGGACGCCCTGCACGAGCGGCTCGTCGAGCTGCTGCCGTCGGCAGCAGGTGCCAGGCACCTGCGGTCGCACCACCTGCCGCTGTCGACCGGCCGCCCGCTCCAGCCCCCGGGCCGCGTGCTGCTCGCCGGTGACGCCGCGTCGCTGGTCAACCCGCTCACGGGCGAGGGGATCTACTACGCGCTGCTGTCGGGACGGCTGGCCGGGCTGGCTGCCGTGTCGGACGGCGACCCCGGGCTCGTCCACCGGGCGCTGCTGGCACGGGAGCTCGGGCGCCACCTCCGGCACACGTCGATGGTCGCGCGGGCGACCGCTTCCGGGCGGGTCCTGGACGGAGGGGTACGGGCCGTGGCGGCCGACGCCGGAGCCTTCCAGGCCCTGGTCGAGGTCGGCCTGGGCCGGGGACTGGTGACCGCCGGCCTCGTCCGCGGTCTGGGCGCCGAGGTCGCGCGGACGGCGGCCCGCCGGCTTCGTCCCTGACGCAGCTGCGCTCGTCAGGCGAGGACGGCTCGGACGACGGCTTCCTCGGCCGCGGCGATCCGCTGGATCTGCTCGACGATGAACGCCTCGATCCTGCCGCCGACGAGCGGCACCGGGACGGTGACCTCGGCTGACGCCACGTGCCGGCTTCCGGTGGCGCACGGCTCGATCCGTTGCGTGCCCCTGATCCGGACGGGTGTTCCGGGGATCTCCGCCGTCCAGGTGCAGTCGCGGGCACCGTCGACACTGGGACCCCACCGGTCCGTCGTGACGATCACGACGTCGGCCGGCGCGAACTTGGCGACGAAGCCGGGAAGCGGCTCCGCTTGCCGGGACATCACCAGCTCCACGGAGCCGTCCGCACCCTCCGCCCGGCTGATGAGCAGACAGTCGTCGTCGAGGTGCGCGGCCACCTGGCTCGCCCAGTCCGGCCCGCTCAGCACGGCGAAGAGGGTCTCGACGTCGGTCTCGCCCTGGGACACGTGCTGCGTGCGCTTGCCCAACGTCAGGTGACCATCCCTCGGAGGACGTCGGCCTCCGACGCGGTCAGCTTCTTGGTCATGCCGACCGCGACGTCCTCGGCCTTCCCACCGATGAGCGGGATCGACGCCTTGATCTCACCCTCGATCACGTAGGTGCATCCCGAGCCGGCCGGCTCCAGGCGCATCGTGCCGCCCACCTTCACCGGTGAGCCCGGCGTGTCCGCCTTCCACGTCCCCGCACGCACGCCGCCGGAGGCGGCACTCCAGGTGTCGGTCTGCGTCACGCGCCCGTCGGCCGGGAGGAACTTCTGCAGGAACCCGGGGATCCCGTCGGGCAGCTTGCGCGACACGACGAGCGTGACCGCGTCGCCCGCGACCTCGCGGGAAACGACCTTGCTGCCGTCGTCGAGGTCGCGCGCCTTCGCCTCTGCCCACCCCTCGCTGCTGATGGCGGAGTACGCGGTCTCCACGTCCGCGGGGATGTCGTAGGACACCGAGAACTTCTTGGACACGGAGAGCCCCCTCTAGGAGTCGGTCTCCGGAACGATAGGCGCAACCCGCACACGACTCACCCGGCGTCCGTCCAGCTCGCTGACCTCGAGCCGGTGGCCGTCCGCCTCCACCGCGTCGCCGAGGCGCGGGACGTGCCCCAGCACGGCCATCACGTAGCCCGCGAGCGTCTCGTACGGCCCCTCGGGCAGCCGGACACCGGTCTGCTCCACGACCTCGTCGAGGTTGAGCAGGCCGTCCGCCTCCATCTCGCCCCCGGGGAAGTTCAGGGCCTCCGTGGGTTCGTCGTACTCGTCCCGGATGTCGCCGATCACCTCCTCGATGAGGTCCTCGAGCGTGACGATCCCCGCCGTGCCGCCGTACTCGTCGACGACGATCGCCAGGTGGTGGCCCTCGCGACGCATCTCCGACAGGGCCGCCAGGACCTTCTTGGTCCCCGGCAGCATCTTCACCTCGCGCGTGACGTCCGCGACCTTCGTCGTGCGGGCCTTCGCGGCCGGCAGCAGCAGGTCGCGCACGTGCACGAAGCCGGCGACGTCGTCCTGCGACGACCGCGCGACCGGGTAGCGCGAGTGCGGTTGCTCAGCCGTGACGCGCGCGGCCCGGGCCACGGTCATCGAGTGCTCGAGGAACTCCACCTCGGTGCGCGGCACCATCACCTCGCGGATCTGCCGCTCCCCCGCGGCGAAGACCTCGTCGATGAGCTTGCGCTCGTCGCGGGTGAGCGACTCGTGCGAGGCGACCAGGCCGCGCAGCTCCTCCTCCGTGATGGCGTCCCGCCGGGCCGTCGGGTCCCCGCCGAGCATGCGCACCAGCACGTCGGTCGTCTTCGAGAGGAACCAGATGACCGGCCGTGCGAGCCGCGCGAACCGGTCGACCACGGGGGCGAGCAGCAACGCCGTGCCCTGTGCCCGCTGGAGCGCGAGCCGCTTCGGGGCGAGCTCCCCGACGGTGATGGCGACGTAGGAGATGGCCAGTGTGATGACGATGAGCGAGACCACGTCGGCGGCGTCGCCGAAGAAGCCGAGGTGCTTCGCGAGGTGCGACGACAGCCGAGCCTCGCCGAACGCAGCCGACAGGAAGCCGGCGGCGGTCACCCCGATCTGCACCGCGGCGAGAAAGCGGTTCGGGTTGTCCGAGAGCGCCGCCACGCGGCGGCCGCGCTTGGTGTGGGCCATCCGCTCGATCTGGCTCTCCCGGAGGGAGACCAGCGCGATCTCGGAGGCCACGAAGACGCCACCGAACAGGATGAGCGCGAGGATCAGGCCGATGCTGACCAGGACGTCGGTCATCGCAGTGGCCGACAGCGAGGCCGACAGCGAGGCCGACAGCGAGGCCCAGGACTATGAGGCAGCTCCACGCGCAGAGCCTACAAACTAGAACGAGGCGAGCGCCTCGTTGAAGGTCGCGGACGGGCGCATCACCGCATCGGTCTTGGCCTTGTCGACGTAGTAGTAGCCGCCGATGTCGGCCGGCTTGCCCTGCACGGCGAGCAGCTCGTCGTTGATCTGGGCCTCGGCCGAGGCCAGCTTCTCCGCCAGAGGCGCGAACAGCGCGGCTGCGTCGGCGTCGTCGGTCTGCCGCGCCAGCTCCTGGGCCCAGTAGAGGGCGAGGTAGAAGTGCGAGCCGCGGTTGTCGATCTGGCCGACCTTGCGCGCCGGGGACTTGTTCTCCTCGAGGACGCGGCCGGTGGCCGCGTCGAGCGTCCGTCCCAGCAGCGAGGCGCGAGGGTTCGACGTCTTCTCCCCGAGGAACTCGAAGGACACCGCGAGCGCGAGGAACTCACCGAGCGAGTCCCAGCGCAGGTAGTCCTCCTTGAGGAGCTGCTGGACGTGCTTCGGGGCGGAGCCGCCGGCGCCCGTCTCGAAGAGCCCGCCGCCGGCCATCAGCGGCACGATCGACAGCATCTTCGCCGAGGTCCCGAGCTCGAGGATCGGGAAGAGGTCGGTGAGGTAGTCGCGCAGCACGTTGCCCGTGACCGAGATCGTGTCCTCACCACGTGCCGCCCGCTCGAGCGTGAAGCGCGTCGCTGCCGCCACGTCGAGGAAGTGCAGCTCCAGCCCGGAGGTGTCGAGCGTCGACAGGACGGCGTGCACCTTCTTCAGGACCTCGGCGTCGTGCGCCCGGGTCTCGTCGAGCCAGAAGACGGCCGGGACACCGGTCGCGCGGGCGCGCGAGACCGCGAGCTGCACCCAGTCGGTGATCGGGGCGTCCTTGGTCTGGCAGGACCGGAAGATGTCACCGGCCGCGACGTCCTGGCTGAGGAGCACCTCTCCCGCGGCGTTCACGACCTGGACGACACCGGCCGCGCCGATCTCGAAGGTCTTGTCGTGCGAGCCGTACTCCTCGGCCTTCTGCGCCATCAGGCCGACGTTCGGCGTGGTGCCCATGGTCGTCGGGTCGAAGGCGCCGTGCACCTTGCAGAACTCGACGACCTCGGCGTAGAGCGGTGCGTACGAGGAGTCCGGGATGACGTACAGCGTGTCCTGCTGCTCGTCGTCTGAGTTCCACATCTGCCCGGACGACCGGATGGCGGCCGGCATCGACGCGTCGATGATGACGTCAGACGGCACGTGGAGGTTCGTGATGCCGCGGGCCGAGTCGACCTGGGCCAGGTCGGGACCGGACGCGTACGTCGCCGTGATCGCCTCGTTGATCTCCGCGGCCTTGTCGGCCGGGAGCTTGTCGAGGGCGGACAGGACCGCCGCCAGGCCGTCGTTCGGGTTGGCACCGACCGAGGCCAGGTCGTCGCCGAAGCGGTCGAAGACGTCGGCGAAGTACGCCTTCACCACGTGGCCGAAGATGATCGGGTCGGAGACCTTCATCATCGTGGCCTTGAGGTGCACCGAGAACAGCACGCCCTCCGCCTTGGCTGCCGCGACCTGCTCCGCGAGGAACGCCTGCAGCGCCGCGGCGTGCATGACCGACGTGTCGACGATCTCGCCCGCCAGGACCTTCAGGCCGGACTTGAGGACGGTCGTCTCGCCATCCGCGACCAGCTGGATGGTGAGGGTGTCGGCCGCCTCCAGGGTCACCGACTTCTCGGAGTGCCGGAAGTCGCCGTCCGTCATGCAGACGACGCGCGACTTCGACGACGGCGACCAGGCGCCCATCGAGTGCGGGTGCTTCTTCGCGTACCCCTTGACCGAGAGCGGCGCCCTCCGGTCGGAGTTGCCCTCGCGGAGGACGGGGTTGACCGCGGAGCCCTTCACCGCGTCGAGCTTCGCCTTGTCCTCGGCCGACGCGGTGTCGTAGTCCGGCACCGCGAAGCCGGCCGCCTGGAGCTCGGCGATGGCGGCCTTGAGCTGCGGGATGGAGGCGCTGATGTTGGGCAGCTTGATGATGTTCGCGGCCGGCGTCTTGGCCAGCTCACCGAGCTCGCCGAGGGCGTCCGGGGCCAGGTCGAACGCCGCGAGGATGCGGCCGGCGAGCGAGATGTCGCGCGTCTCGATCTCGACGCCGGCCTTGCCCGCGTAGGCCTCGATGACCGGCAGCAGCGAGTGCGTCGCGAGCGCGGGCGCCTCGTCGGTGTAGGTGTAGATGATCTTCATCTAGACGAGGCCCAGCTCGCGGACGGCGTCCCGCTCCTCGCCGAGCTCCGCGACCGACGCGTCGATCTTCGCGCGGCTGAAGTCGTTGATCTCGACGCCCTGGATGATCTCCCACTCGCCGTTGACCGCCCGGCACGGGAAGGAGCTGATGAGCCCCTCGGGGACGCCGTAGGACCCGTCCGACGCCACCGACGACGACGTCCACTCGGTGCCGTTGACCCAGTCGTAGACGTGGTCGATGGCGGCGTTGGCCGCCGACGCCGCCGACGACGCACCGCGCGCGTCGATGATCGCGGCGCCGCGCTTGGCGACGGTCGGGATGAAGGTGTCCTTGAGCCAGTCCTCCTCGACGAGCGAGGCCGCGCTCTTGCCGTTGACCTGGGCGGTGTAGAGGTCGGGGTACTGCGTCGCGGAGTGGTTGCCCCAGATCGTCATCCGGGAGATGTCGGTGACGGGTACGGAGAGCTTGGCCGACAGCTGCGAGAGGGCCCGGTTGTGGTCGAGGCGCGTCATGGCGGTGAAGCGGGAGGCCGGGACGTCGGGGGCGTTCTGCTGTGCGATGAGGGCGTTGGTGTTCGCCGGGTTGCCGACGACGAGGACCTTGATGTCGGAGGCCGCGTGCTCGTTGATCGCCTTGCCCTGCGGCCCGAAGATCCCGCCGTTGGCCGCGAGCAGGTCGCCGCGCTCCATGCCGGCGCCGCGCGGACGCGCGCCGACGAGCAGCGCGACGGACGTCCCGTCGAAGGCCGTCTTGAGGTCGTCGGTGATGTCGATGCCGGTCAGCAGCGGGAACGCGCAGTCGTCGAGCTCCATCGCGGTGCCCTCGGCGGCCTTGAGCGCCGGGGTGATCTCCAGGAGGCGCAGCCGGACCGGGACGTCCGGGCCGAGCAGCTGGCCGGAGGCGATGCGGAAGAGGAGGGCGTAGCCGATCTGGCCGGCCGCTCCTGTGACGGTGACGTTCACGGGCTGAGCCATAGGTGGTGCTCCAACGATCGAAGAGGTGTCGTCGGACAGCCTAGTGACGCGGCCTAGGAGCTCGTCGGGATGGTGTTCGCCAGCACGACCAGGCCGAAGCCGAGCGTCAGGAGCACCGCGGCGTCCACAGCACGGGACCGCACGGCGAGGAGCCCGGCCTGCCGCGCGGGCAGCGTCAGCCGGAGCGCGGCCGCGAGGCAGAACGCGAGCCCGATGACGGCCGAGCCGACCCGCCAGCGGTCGAAGACGGCGACGAGCACCAGTCCCAGCCCGGCGACGAGGACCGACAGGCCGAGCGGCAGCTCCTTCACGGGCCGGTCACGGGTTGGTCGTCCCCGGACGCGGGTCGGGCGCGGGCTCGCCCCGCAGGACGGCCACCGCGAGGTCGGCCTGCGCGGCCCGCACGAGGACGTGGTCGGTCGTGAAGCCGGCCATCGAGGTGAAGGGGATCTGCGCCGCCGCGAGGCGGCCGGCGACGTCGGCGAGGAAGCCGACCTGCTCCCACGGGAGCGGTCCGGCGAAGGTGATGCGCCGCCAGCCCGGCTCCACCGCGAGGGCCCCCGACGGCTGCGCCGCCTCCGCGCAGACGAGCGTCACCTCGTCGTCGTCCTCGACCAGGCCGAAGAAGCCCGACGGGAGCGAGGCCGGTCGCCAGCCGCGCGGCCAGCGGGCCACGGCCAGGTGCGTCGGGTCCAGCTGCGGGCCCAGATCGGTCACGTGTCCGACCCTACTCAGCCGGGCAGGTGTGTGAGGTCTTGCCTCATGGGTAGGGCAACTTCCAGGACAGAACGCCATCACCCGCCACTGAAGGGATCTGCCGGACATGGACACTCCCCACCTCCGACTTGAGGAGAGCGGTGAGACGTTCGCCCTGACCCGCGAGCTGACGACGATCGGACGGGGCGAGGGGGTGGACATCTCCCTGGAGGACCCGAGCGTCTCGCGCCTGCACGCCGAGGTGATCCGCCGGGGTCCCTGGGTCTACGTGTCCGACCTGGGACTGTCCGTGAACGGCACGCGCGTCAACGGCCGGCCGATCGGGAAGCGCGTGCTCACGGAGGGTGACGTCGTCTCCTTCGGTACGTGCCGCACGCGCGTCAGCGGGCTGTCCGGCCTGGCGACGCCCGACGACACGGTCGAGCTGCGGCGCATCTCCGCGCCGGACCTCACGCGCCGCGAGCACGAGGTGCTCACCGCGCTGTGCCGTCCGGCCCTGCAGCAGGACGCGTTCGTCGCCCCGGCCACGGCCCACGAGATCGCCGCCGAGCTCGTCGTGACCGAGGCCGCGGTCAAGCAGCACCTGCTGCGGCTCTACCAGAAGTTCCGCATCAGCGAGGGCGTGAACCGGCGTGCCCGGCTGGCCAACGAGGTCATCAGCGCCGGCGTCGTGCGGCCTCTGCCCAACGACATCGAGACCGACGTCCGCCGGGCCGGCTAGCCCCGCCGCGCAGCGCCGATGGCCGCGAAGCGGTCCAGCAGCTCCGGACGGTCCACCGCCGAGGCCGCGACGACCTCCTCGCGGGCGTGCCCCATCAGCAGTCGCTTGACCGGAACCTCGAGCCGCTTGCCCGTCAGCGTGTGCGGCAGGCCCGGAACGGCGTGGAACTCGTCCGGGACGTGTCGCGGTGAGGTCGCCGCGCGGATCGCCGTCCGCAGCCGGCCGGCGAGGGCCTCGTCGAGCTGCGCACCGTCGCGCAGGTGCACGAACATCGGCATCCAATAGCCCCCGTCGGGTCGCTCGACGCCCACGACCAGCGCTTCGACGACGTCCGGGAGCGCCTCGACCGCCGCGTAGATCTCCGCGGTCCCCAGCCGGATCCCGTTGCGGTTGAGCGTGGCGTCCGAGCGGCCGTGCACCTCGACCCAGACCTGCCCCTCCGGTCCTTGCGAGAAGGTGACCCAGTCACCCTGCCGCCACCGGCCGGGGAAGTCGGCGAAGTAGGTGTCGCGGTAGCGGACCATGTCCGCGTCGTCCCAGAGGTACAGGGGCATCGAAGGCAGCGGTGCGGTGATGACGAGCTCGCCGACCTCCCCCACGACGGGTTGTCCGGCAGCGTCGACCGCGGCGGCGGCGACGCCGAGCCAGGGCGGCCCCATCCGGCCTGGCGGCGGCTCGGGGTCCAGCGGGTTGCCCCCCACGAACGCGGTCGCGACATCGGTGCCTCCGCTGATGACGTTCAGCGCGACCCCGACCTGCTCGCGGGCCCAGGCGGCCGTCGCGGCCGGGAGCGGCGCACCGGTCACACCCAGGCACCGCAGCGCGGACAGGTCGTGCTCCGATGCGGGTGCCAGCCCCTGCTTCTGCGCGGCCGCGAGCAGGCCCGGGCTGACCCCGAGGTGCGTGACGCGCTGCTGCGCGGCGATCCGCCAGAGCGCGTCCGGGTCCGGGTGGGTCGGACTGCCGTCGTAGAGGACGGCCGTGGCACCGAGCAGCAGCGAGCAGACCTGCAGGTTCCACATGACCCAGCTGGTGCTGCAGTACCAGAAGAAGCGGTCACCGGGGCGCACGTCGAAGTGCAGTCCGAGCGCTGCCAGCTGGGTGAGGAGGATGCCGCCGTGCCCGTGCACCAGGCCCTTGGGGACGCCGGTGGTGCCGGAGGAGAACAGCACCCAGAGCGGGTGCTCGAAGGGGAGGTCGGCGATGTCGCCGGACGCCGCGGTCCCGGTCGCCTCTGCCCACGACGTGCGCCCCCCACCGGCCCCCAGCACGACGACGCCGGTGAGGCTGGGCAGCGCCGTGACCAGGTCCTCGACGGCCGCAGCGTGGTCCAGGTCACGCCCCGCGAACCGTGTCGACGCCGACGTGAGCAGGACCTTCGGCGCGAGCTGCGCGAAGCGCGCGGCAGCACCCGTCGCGGACACGTCCTGGTTGCACACGGCCCACACCGCGCCGAGGGAGGCGGAGGCCAGGAACGCGACGAGAGCCTCGGGGCGGTTGCCGACCCAGCCGACGACGCGGTCACCCGCCTGCACTCCCTGGGCCCGCAGCCACGCGGCCAGCGCGGAGGTCTCCCGGGCGAGGCGGTCCCAGCTCCACGGGGTGACGCTCCCCGACTCGTCCACGCAGACGAGAGCCGGTCGCGTCGGGTCCGCCTGGCGGAAGAGCTCGCGCGCGAGGTTGAGGCGCGTCCCGGGGAACCACCGGGCGCCCGGCATGGCCGAGGAGCGCAGCACCTCGCTGCCGGGCCCGATCCCCTCGACGCCGAAGAACTCCCCCACCGCGGACCAGAAGCCCGAGAGGTCCGTCACCGACCAGGACCACAGCGCCGCGTAGCCGGCCGGGTCGAGCCCCCGCTCTGCCGAGAGCCAGTCCTGGAAGTCCTGCAGACGGGAGGCGGTGGCGAGCTCGGGACTGACCGCGGTCACCGCACCCACACGCCGGGGGCGTCGGTCCGGAAGCCGAGGCTGCGGTAGGCGGCGTCGACCAGCCCCTGCCCCTTGGCGTTGAGCATGATGCCCTCGCCGTGCCGGTTCATGACGTAGCTGAACGACATCCGCTCGGCCGGGTCGGCGAACCCGACGCTGCCGCCCTTGCCCACGTGACCGAAGGCGGACGCCCCCATCACGACGCTGCTCCCGACCCGCACCGCACCGCGGCGGCGGTTGTCGTTGGACATCATGAACCCCAGGCCGAAGCGGCTCGGGACGAGCAGCAGCGCGTCCTCCGAGGTCGCCACGGCGGGCTGGCTCATCCGCGTGACCGTGTCACCGCTGACGAGCGACCCGCCGCCGAGGGCGAACGGCGTGTAGACGGCGGCGAGACCGCGAGCGGACGCATGCCCTCCCATGCCGCCCATCTCGGCCGCGCGGAAGGCCCGGGTGTTCACGTCCACGCCGGAGTCGATGACGTTCTTGATGGCGACGGCCTGCACGCTCGTGGGATCGGCGAGCACGGCGGCGACGTACGGGGTGGGCGACCAGTCCGGAGCAGGCACCCACTCCTGGATCGTCGCCACCCGCGGCTCGAGCTCCTCGGGCAGGCCGAGGTAGAAGTCGGCGCCGAGCGGACCGGCGAGCTCCTTCGCGATGAGCTCTCCGATGCTCAGGCCCGTGACCCGACGGACGACCTCACCGACGGTCCACCCGAACGTGACGAGGTGGTAGCCGTTGCGCGTACCCGGCTGCCACCACGGCCGCTGCGCCGCGAGGTACGCCGCCATGACGTCGGCGTCGTACATGTCCCCGGGGCGGCACGGCCCGTCGACCGCGGGGAGGCCGACGGAGTGGTCCAGGAGCATCCGGACGGTCGCGCCCTCCTTGCCGTTGCACCCGAACTCCGGCCAGTAGTCGGCGACCGGCGCCTCGAGGTCCAGCAGCCCGCGGTCCAGGAGCAGGTGCGCGGCGAGCGCCACGACGCCCTTGGTGCAGGAGTAGACGCAGGCGAGCGTGTCGGCCTCCCAGGGCCGGCCCGCGGTCTCGTCGGCGGTGCCGGCCCACAGGTCCACGACCGGCTCGCCGTCGACGGTCACGTGGACGCTGGCGCCGAGCTCGCCGCGGTCGGTGAAGTTGCGGGCGAACTCCTCCCGCACCTGCTCGAAGGCGGGGTCGCACGTGCCCTGCACCTCGGTCATCGCTGCTCCGTCCGCTCGTTGCGAAGCTGCGCACGCCGGACCTTGCCGGCGTCGTCGCGCAGGGGTGCCGCGACGTACTCGATGCTCTTGGGTCGCTTGTGCGGCGCGAGCCGGTGCGCGAGCCAGAGGTCGAGGTCCGGCACCTGCCCGTCCGCGAGGACGATGGCGTGCGGCACCGCGCCCAGCTCCTCGTCCGGCAGCCCGACGACGCAGGCGTCGACGACCAGGTCGTGCTCGACGAGCACGGCCTCGATCTCCGCGGGGTAGACGTTCACACCGCCCACGGTGAACATGTCGGTGTCGCGGTCGGCGAGGTAGACGTAGCCCTCCTCGTCGACGTGGCCGAGGTCGCCGAGGGTCTCCCATCCGCTCTCGTCGGACACCGGGACCGCCCCCAGGTAGCGGTAGGTCTCCGGCGCGCCGGCCTCGCGACGCAGCCAGATCCTGCCCACCGCACCGGGAGGGAGGACGGTGCCCGCGTCATCGCGCACCTGCATCTCGCCGCTGACGGGACGGCCGACCGAGCCCCGGTGGGTCAGCCACTCGTGCCCGTCCAGCAGGGTCACCGACTGCGCCTCGGTCCCGCCGTAGAGCTCCCAGACCGCGCCCGGGCCGAGCCAGCCGAGGAAGGCTTCCTTCAGGGCCGGCGCGCAGGCCGCGGCCATGTGCAGCCACACCTCGACGGAGGAGACGTCCGTGCCGTCGCGCACCTCGGGCGGCAGCTTCCAGATCCGCGCCATCATCGTGGGAACGGCGTAGACCCACCGGACCGCGTGCCGCTCGATCAGCCGGACCGTCTCGGCGGCGTCGAAGCGCGGCATCAGCACCAGGTGGCAACCGCGCACCACGGCCAGGGCTGCTGCGCAGAAGGGCGCGTTGTGCGACAGCGGTGCGGTCACGAGCGCCGCGCCCGACGTGGGGATCCGGAAGACGTCGCCGAGCGTGATGGCCTCGACGACCGCCGGCTGCCCCGCGACGATGACCTTCGGGCGGCCCGTGCTCCCGCCGGACGTGGGCGCCTTCCAGGCCGGTGCAGCGACGTCGGGAAGGATGCCGTCCGTCGCGGGCCCGAGGGCGAACGGGGGTGCCATCACGGTGGCCCGACCGGTCAGGTCGCCGTCGACCTCGCCGAGCACGGCGGCCGGCGCGGTCAGCTCGAGGATCTCCCGCAGCTCGCGGGCGGGAAGCCTGGGTGACAGGACCTGCGGGACGGCGCCCACGAACCATGTCGCGAACATCGCGACGACCGTGTCGCAGGAGTTGTGCAGGACGGTCGTCACGTAGCCGCCCGGCCGGACGCCGGCGGCGGCGAGCTGAAGGCCCAGGTCGTAGGACCGGGCGAAGAGCTCCGCCCGGGTGAGGGTCTCCTCGCCGCAGGTGACGGCGGGCGCGTCGGGGTCGGCGTCGACGAGCGCCTGCAGCGCCATGCCGAACGTCGTCCCTCCCGCTGCGGGGTCCTGGACGAAGCGGCGGAGCTCCGCGCGGAGCTCGACGGTCATCGCGCCGCCCCGAGCGCCACCCGCGCCTCGCCGCCGGTGAGGAGCTGGGCGAGGAACATCAGCTCCTCGTTGGCGTTGACCGGGACGGAGTACGTCGTGGTGTCGAGGATCGCGTCGAGGTGGGCCAGTACGTCCTCGGGGTCAGGGGTGCCGCCCGTTCCGGCCAGCCAGCCGGGGGTGAGCCCCGAGAAGATGCGGGCGTAGCGGCCACCAGCCGCCGAGAACGTCTCGCGCGTGACCGCACACCGCGGGCTGAGCAGCGCGGCGACCAGCGGCGACACCGCGGCCGGGTCGAGCACGTCGGCGAGGTCACCCAGGAGCTCGTCGGTCATGCGGGTGCGCGCCACCGGGCAGATGACGTTGCTCGTGATGCCGTAGCGCGCGCCCTCCTCGGCGAGGGCGCGCGAGAAGCCCGCGATGCCGGCCTTGGCCGCTGCGTAGTTCGTCTGCCCGAAGTTGCCGAAGATGCCGCTGCTGCTCGCGGTGTGGACGAAGCGGCCGAAGCCCGCCTCCTTCATCACCGGGAAGGCCGCCTGCGACACGAAGATCGTGCCCTTGAGGTGGACGTCGATGACGAGCTCGACGTCCTCCACGCTGAGCTTCGGCAGCGAGCGGTCGCGCAGGACGCCGGCGTTGTTGACGACCCCGTCGAGGCGACCGAAGGCGTCGAGGGCGGCGCCCACGATCCGCTGGGCGCCGTCCCGGCTGGCGACGCTGTCGTAGCTGGCGACCGCCCGGCCCCCGGCCGCGCTGATCTCGGCGACGACGGCGTCGGCCGCCGAGGTCGCGCTGCCGGAGCCGTCGACCGCACCTCCGAGGTCGTTGACGACCACCGCCGCGCCGAGCGCGCCGAGCAGTCGCGCGTGGGACGCGCCCAGACCGCTGCCGGCGCCGGTCACGAGGACGACGCGGTCGGACAGGTCGAGCAAGGACATCAGGGAGGCCTTCCAGCAGCGGCAGAAGCGGGTGACCCCCGGATTCTGGCGAGCCGTGGCGTCCCGACACCACGTGAGGTACAAACGATCCTCTCACGCATCCTTCGGAAGGTTCCACTGAACGAGATCGCCGCCGCTCCGGACTTCCGCCGTGCGCTGTCGGAGCGCGTGCGCAGCCAGTCGCTCGTCCTGCTGTGGTGGGACGCGGGCAGGCGCGTCCTCACCGAGCCGCTGTCGGGCACCGAGCTGGCCGCGCCGGAGACCGACCCCGCCACCTGGCCGGAACGGTGGGAGTCGGCGCCGGAGCCGCCCGGGCTCGACGACCTCGCGGTCTCGGCGTGGCTGCCGCGGCGCACGGTCCGCCCGGCGTCCGGCGGTGCGGCGCACACCGCGCTCCTGTGCACCACGCGAGGCAAGGGACGGGGCCCCGGCCGGCAGCGCCTGGACGCCGTGGCCGCTGACCTGGCGGCGCAGGTCGCCGCGCACGTGGACCTCGCCGACGCCCGGACCCGCGCCCGCCGGCTGGAGGCGGTCTACCAGGCGGCGGCACCCGTCTCCGCGCAGATCGACCTGGACGCGGTGCTGGAGACCGTGTGCGAGCGCACCCGTGCGCTGACCGGCACCGACTCCGCGTACATCACGCTGATCGACGCCCAGCGCAAGGACGTCTACGTCCGCGCCTCGGCCGGCATCACCACGGAGGTCTTCCAGCACAACCGGCTGCGGATGGGGCGGGGGCTCGGCGGCCTGGTCGCCACCAGCGGCACCAGCCTGTCGACCGACGACTACCTCAACGACCCGCGCATCTCCCACGACGTGGACCCGCAGATCCGGGAGGAGGGCCTCGTGGCACTGCTCGCCGTCCCGTTGCGCACACCGGACGGCATCATCGGCGTCCTCTACGCCTCCCACCACAGCCGGCACGTCTTCGACCCCACCGAGCACCAGCTCGTCGAGATGCTCGCCGACCACGCGGCCGTCGCCATCGACAACGCACGGCTCTACCAGGAGTCCCGCGAGGCGCTCGCCCGGGAGCGCGAGCAGCTCACCCGCCTCGCTGAGATCGCCGCTCTCAACGAGGAGCTGACGCGCCTGTCGCTGTCGACGCACGACATCGACACGCTCCTGCAGGAGACGGGTACCGCGCTCGGCTTCCCCGTGCGCCTCGTCCCGTCGTCGGAGAACCCCGAGGCCGTCCGCGTCGCCGCCGGCGGCGACACGCTCGGCTGGCTCGAGCCCGTCATCCCGTCAGAGGACGGG
>Ga0070658_10000846_pt1 | contig 26111 bp, 21 predicted proteins | sample KBSC13metaG_FD_64664 | JGI IMG/M metagenome (GOLD analysis project Ga0070658, IMG submission 64664) | Corn rhizosphere microbial communities from Kellogg Biological Station, Michigan, USA - KBS C1-3 metaG | ecosystem: Host-associated > Plants > Roots > Rhizosphere > Soil ... | reverse complement strand
TTTGAAGCCTCCCCCTGCAGGGCGACCCCGGAGGACCTACCTCCATCTCTGGCACGACACCGCATCAGAAGATCGACCTTCTACATCGAGTCCTCCTCAACGTTCGTGGCGCACATCACCGGCATATCTACAGTTCCTCCGCTCCGGCCCGTCCGGCCGATTGGCCGCACCTTCACCCTGTTCGAAGGTGAACACTTCAGACACTGTATGCACGATCCGCTATAGTGGCCTAGGTGGAGACGGCCGGGCAGCTGCTGCGAACCGCGCGTGAGAAGGCGGGGCTGTCCCAGGCTGAGCTGGCGGCTCGGGCCGGCACCACGCAAAGTGTGATCAGCGTTTATGAGGCGGATCGGCGCCAGCCGTCGCTCTCCACGTTGTCCTCGCTGGTGGCGGCGACCGGCTATCGGCTGGACGTCCGGATTCGCCGTCCCGATCATCGCGCCATGTCCGGCCCGATCGGTGTCCGGATGACGCGCAAGGCCGCCGCCGCCAAACGCATCGCCGCGGGCTACGGGGTCCGGTTGCTCGGAGTGTTCGGCAGCGTCGCCCGCAGCGAGGACCGTCCGGACAGTGATTTGGACTTGCTGGTGGAACTGCCGACTTCGATGGGTCTGCTGACATTGGGCCGGCTCAGAGCTGAACTCGAGTCGCTGCTCGAGGTCCGGATCGATCTAGTGCCCGAGACTGATCTCAAGCCAGGTGTGCGTCCTCAGGTGATGGCTGAGCTGGTACGGCTGTGAGCCGATACGACGGCCAGCGGATCGCCGATGTCATCGTGGCTATCGCAGCTATCCGCGAACACCTGACCCGTGGCGACCTCTCCGACGGTCTAATTTTCGATGCGGTGCGGGTCCGGCTGATCGAGATCGGCGAGGCGGTGAAAGCCATCGACGCAGAATTGCTCGCGACTGAACCCGATATCCCGTGGGCGCAGGTCGCGGGCATGCGTGATCAGCTTGCCCACCGCTACTTCGATACCTCGCACGCGATCGTCACTGAAACCATCAGGCATGATCTGCCCGAACTCGAATCGGCACTCGACCGCCTGGCCGGTCGAGTGAAGCGGGCGAACACGCCAGACTGACGCGAGCTTCGCCGCCTCTCGCGGCCCTCGCCGTATCACCGATACCACTGTGTCTGCTTAATTTGCTGTTCGTTGGTTCCGTTGTTGATCTTGTTCTTGGTTTCGTTGTTCGTTTTGTTTGTCTGTTCGTTGGGTTGCTTGTTCGTGTTGATCTTGTTGGTCGGGTTCCCGATTCTCACCGCTGGGCGCCGGCGCGGCGTAACGCCGCGATGTGCTCGGTGAGTACGTGCTCCACCGTTGCCGTGCAATGCGGGTCGGCGCCGATGCCTTCGACGATGCGCTGGTAGACCGCGACCTGGCAGCTTGCGGATCTGTTTGTGCAGGGCATCGGCGTCGGTGGCGCGGGCGACCTCGTAGGCGCGTTGCCGATGCGAGCGGCAGCAGTAGCGCGCGGCCGGGCCCACGTCGGCGGGTAGCGGCGCGTCGCAGTAGCGGCAGCGCCGCGCTCGCCCGGCCATGCCTGCAGACGTTACGCCGTGGCGGGTTCGACCTGTCACTGTGACGGTTGGGGCGCCCGGGCAAGCGCCGGTCGGCGGCGTCCCCACTCGCACCCGCTGGCCGCACTGGCGTTCGCGGGGTCGTTCGCGGGGACGCGGTCGGCGGACGCTGCGTCGATGGAGAGCAGCTGTCTGGCGCTGGCCGCCGATTGCCGCGGCCCGCGGACAAGGTCCCCCCGCGGGGCGACCGTCCGGCCCAGCCCGCGCTCTGGGGCAACCGGGAAGATCGCCGTCGGGGCAAGCGATCGGCCAAGGGTTCGGACAAGCCCCGAATCGCAGCGTGGGCGCATGCCGGGCGTCGGGGCAACTGTGAGGGCAACCGGCCCGCGGACCCTCTCGGTCGTGAGCCTCCGCCAGCCGGCAGCCGGCGCGGCACCGAACGCGATCGGGACGATTCCGGGACGCAAACCGGGACGGTTGCGCCCGCCCGCGCACGGTCGGACCAGGGCGATGGGTCGCTTCCGGGGGGCGGCGACCGCGGGGGCGACTGCCAGGGCGGCCGCGGCGTCGACGCTTGCCGCCGTGCCGTCGTACCTCTGCTGTTGCCGGTGCGGCGTGCGGTCGGTTGTCAGACACCCGGGCGGTCGGGAGTCTGCCGGGACGTTTTCGGGACGCAAACCGGGACGTTTTCCGGGACGAGCCGGGCGAGGGTGACCGATATCTCGGTCGACGCGGGAGACGGGAGGGGGTGCGGTGATCTCGGTGGCGATGCTCGGCGGTGGCGCGGCCGCGGCCGACTATTACTTGGAGAAGGAGGCGGACTGCGAGCTGGCCGACTACTACACCGGTGAGTTGGAGCCGGCGGGCCGGTGGTGCGGGCACGGCGCGGCCGCGCTCGGGCTGGACGGTCCAGTCATGGGCGAGGCGGCGAAGGTGTTCGCCGGACTGCTCGAGGGCCGGCTCCCGGACGGCACTGTCGTCGCGAAGTCGGTGTGGCGGGCGGACCTGCGCGGGCAACTCGCTGCCGAACCGCTGGTCCGCGAACTACGACGCGCGGCCACGAGCAGTCAGGTCGAGGTGGCGGAGTTGTTCACCGATCCCGAGCTCGCCGAAGCGGCGACGCGGCTGGTCGAGCGGGTGGAGACGGCCCGGCCGTCGGGGCGGCACACCGTTCGTGTCGATGCGTTGCGGGTCGGTGAGCTCGCTGCGGGCGCCGGGCTGAACCCGCATGTGCTCTATCCGGCCGGCCGGTCCCAACCCGGTTACGCGACCGCGGTGCAGCATGCCGGGGAGAAGGTGGACGCCCGCCGGTGCGGGCTGGACGTGGTGGTGTCGGCGCCGAAGAGCGTGTCGGTGCTGTACGGGCTCGCCGACCCCGACGTCGCCCGCACGGTCGCTGCGGCACATGAGCACGCCGTCGGCGAAGCGATGTCGTACCTGCAGCGGCACGCCGCGCACGGGCTGCGCGGTCATCAGGGCGACGGGCAGCGCGCGACCCAGATCGGCACGGACGGGTTCGTCGCCGCCGGGTTCACTCATCACACCTCGCGGTCGGACGACCCGCAGCTGCACACCCACCTCGTCGTGGCGAACCTGGTGCACGGGCAGGACGGCAAGTGGTCGGCGGTGGACTCCCGGGCGCTGCATCGGCACGCCCGCACCGCCGGCTGCATCTACCAGGCGGTGCTGCGCGGTGAGCTCACCCGGCAGTTGGGTGTGGCGTGGGGGCCGGTGCGCAAAGGTGTCGCCGAAATCGACGCCATCCCGAAGGCGTTGCGCCGCGCGTTTTCGAACCGCCGCCGCGACATCGAAGGTGAGCTCGGCCGGACCGGGTCGTCCAGCCGCCGGGCCGCGCAACGCGCCACCTACCGCACCCGCCCCTCGAAGTCGCACGCACCGGTGCGGTCACTGCGACAGGAGTGGGCGCACCGCGCGGCCGAACTCGGTCACGATCCGCGCGCGTTACTGGCCTCGGTGCTGGGCCGGACCCGGGCGCCGGATTTGCCCGCCGATGAGGTTGTGGCGCGGCAGCTGTTCGGGCCGGACGGGCTGACCGCGAAGACAACCTCGTTCGACCGACGCGATGTCATCCAGGCCCTTACCGAAACCCTGCCCGCCGGGTTGCCGATCACCGCCGCGCAGCTCGAGGCGGCGGCCGACCAGATGCTGCACCGGCCCGACGCCATCGCTCTGCTGCAGCCGACCGGTGAGCGGCAGGAACGGCGCTGGACCAGCCGGCAGCTGCTCGCCACCGAGGTGGTCGCGCTCACCTTGGCCGACCGCCCCACCACCGTCCCCGCCCATGATCCGGCCAGTGCCCGCGCGGTCGCCGAGACCGGCGGACTGTCGGGTGAACAACAACACCTGGTGACCGGACTGTTGATGTCACAGCGGCTAATCGACGTTGTGGTCGGACCGGCCGGCTCGGGCAAGACCGCACTGATCCGCACCGCCGCCACCGGCTGGCAGCACCACGGCGTGCCGGTCACCGGCTGCTCGCTTGCCGCGGTCACCGCGCGGCGGCTGGAGGCCGCGACCGGGATCCCGACGTGCTCGGTCGCCAGGCTGCTCGCCGACGCGGCCCGCGTCGACCCGGCAACCGGACAACCTGCCGGGCTGCCGGCACGCACGGTCGTGGTGGTGGACGAGGCGAGCATGGTCGGCACCCGCGACCTCGCCCGGCTCGCCCGGCACGCCGCGGACTGCGGCGGCAAACTGGTTCTCGTCGGCGACCCGGCACAGCTGCCGGAGATCGACGCGGGTGGGCTGTTCGCGGCGTTCGCCCGCCGCGCCGACCCGCTCAGCCTGTCCGCGAACCAGCGGCAACACGAACCCTGGGAACGCGACGCGCTGCTGGCGCTGCGCGCCGGCGACAGCGACAACGCGATCGAGGCCTACTGGACCCATGACCGGATCCGGATCGGTGTCGACGCCGACGACGCCCGCCGGCAACTCGTCGCCGACTACGCACACGCGCGCTCGAGTGGTGCCGGGCCGTTCGACCTGGTCGCGCTCGCCTCCACCCGCGCCGACGTCACCGCACTCAACGCCTCGATCAGGGCTGCGCTGCAACAGCACGGCCTCATCGCCGGCAAGGACACAACCGTCGGTGGCGGTGACGACACCAGAACGTTCGCGGTCGGTGACCTGGTCATCGTCACCCGCAACGACCACCAGCGCGGGCTGCTCAACGGCACCCGCGCCACCATCACCAACACGACACGCGACCTCGTCGACCTGCGCACCGACACCGGCGAGAAGGTCACGGTGCCCTCCGGATGGGCCGGCGAACACCTCGACCACGGCTATGCGCTCACCGTGCACAAAGCCCAAGGCCTGACAACGAAAACGGCGCTCGTCTACGGCACCGCGACGCTCGGGCAGCAAGCCGGCTACGTGGCGCTGTCCCGCGGCCAGCTCGACAACCACCTGTACACCAGCGAAGCCTCCCTCACCGTCGACCGCACCGACGTGGATGTTCCGCGCTTCCAAGTGCTCGACCGCGACCATCCCGACATCCGCGACGCGCTCGCCGACCGCCTCTCCCGCTACCAGCGACACGTCCTCGCGTCCTACCAGCAGCCCTACGACGACCACGACCAGTGGCGGTCCCCCGACGACGATCTCTACCACCAGCGCGGCGGTGGCGGCCGCGGCATCGACCTGTAACGAGGAGCTCAGATGACGCACGAGACGCTGACGCTGTTCGCACTTGACGGCGAGAGCGCGCCGCGACGGACTCCTCGACAAACCAGAGCGCCGAGAAAACGCACCCCTACAACGCCGTTTCCCTATCCGGAGTCCCCAACTGAAGAGGCGGCAAAGCGCAACTTCACGAACGATGCGATCGAGTTGCGTCTGCTTCTGACACCAGTCGAGGCCGCGCGTGCGCTCGGGATCAGTCGATCGAAGCTGTACGAGCTTCTGGGCGATGGTTCCATCGAATCGGTCCTGATCGGCGCCTCCCGGCGCGTGCCGGCCGAAGCGCTCGAAGACTACGTTGCGTCGCTCCCGCGGAGCAGGACCGCCTCGATATCCACAGATCTTTGAAACCTGCCGTCTTGTCGGCACCGCGCGGCAGACGATGCGGGCAGGGCGAGAGTCGACGCAAGGGGCTTGCCATGGCGGCACGATCCACGAATAGCGACCGCTCCGGGCGCGGTCGACGGGCGAATCGCGAGAGCACGATCTATCAAGACGCGGCAGGTCGCTGGCACGGCGAAGTATGGGTCGGCGTCCGGTCAGACGGCCGACCCGACCGCCGACATCGCACAGGTGCTACGCGCGCCGCCGTCGTACGCAAGGTTCGCGAGCTCGAAAGGCAGCGAGACGCCGGTGCGACACCCAAAGCCGGCGAGCGTGACACCGTCGCATCGTGGTTGCGGCATTGGCTCTACAACGTCGCGGCGCCCTCGGTGAAGACGAAGACCTACCTGACCTACCGGGTCAACATCGAGAACCACGCGATTCCTGTCATCGGCCATCACCTCCTGATCCGGCTGGAACCAGAACACGTTGAACAGATGCATGCGCAGCTGCTCGCGAAAGGGCTGTCGGCCAAGAGCGTGCTCAACGTGCACCGGACGGTGGCTCGCGCATTGAAGGTCGCGATGATGCGCGGCAAGTTGCAGCGCAATGTGGTGACGCTGACCACTCCCCCGTCGGTGCCGCGGCTGGAGATCGAGCCGCTGTCCCGTGAAGAAGCACGAGCGGTACTGCTGAAGAGCCGACATCTGCGCAACGGTGCTCGCTGGGCGGTGGCGCTCGGCTCCGGTCTGCGCCAAGGCGAGGCGCTCGGCCTCGCCTGGGACGAAGTCGACCTCACCAAGGGCAGGCTGCACATCCGCTGGCAACTGCAACGACTGGCCTACGAGCACGGCTGCGTGCGACGCGGCGAGGATCCGACCTGTGGCGGCAAGCCACGCGCATGCCCCGACCGCATCGGCGGAACCGTGTTCTCCCGGCCGAAGTCGCGCGCGGGGTCGCGTGACCTCGTGTTGCCACCGCCGCTCGTCGAAGAACTCAAAGCACACCGCAAGGCGCAACTCGAAGAGCGTCTCGCAGCCGGCACGGCCTGGCACGAAGGGCCGCGTGGGGGCCTGGTGTTCTGCCAGCCAAATGGCAAACCCATTGATCCCCGCCGCGACTACATGGACTGGCTCGCCCTGCTCAAAGCCGCCGGCGTCAGTCGGCACCGCGTGCACGACGCGCGGCACAGCGCAGCCACCTTCCTTCTAGAGGCCGGCGTCGACGTGAAGGTGGTCTCGGAGATCCTCGGACACTCACAGAGCTGGTTCACCCGCGACACCTACCAACACGTCTCGCAGCGGCTGCAAGCCGAGGCCGCCGAGCAGATGGCAGCCGTTCTCTGGGACACCAACTAGCGCCGTCGGACCAACCGTCAGTCGTCTTGCAGGTCCACGAAAGTCCGCGCACGTCGCCACGCGTCCTCGATCACCGCGTCGCGAAAACTGCCACCAAAACTGCCACCAAGCGTTTTCGGAGATCTTGTCCCAGAGGTAAAAGCCCTGGTAGATGGCTCCCCCGTCTGGACTCGAACCAGAAACCTGCCGGTTAACAGCCGGACGCTCTGCCAATTGAGCTACGGGGGACCGCGGGGGCACTCCGGCCCACCGACCCGGGTAAGACTACAGCAGCCCGGGTATGCGAGGTCGTGGTAACAGGAGGCCAACCAATGCGCTACAAACTGACGTTTGCCATCGGATTTGCCGCGGGATACACGCTCGGCGCAAAGGCCGGACGCGAGCGCTATGAGCAGATCAGCCGCGTCGCCCGCGGCCTGGCGGAGAACCCGACGGTGCAGTCCGCAGCGGGCGTGCTGCAGGCCCAGGCGGGCAACGCCGTCCAGAACGCCAAGCAGGCGGTCATCGAGAAACTGCCGATCGGGCACCGCGATCCCTACGGGCCCGGGCCGGTGCCGGCCATGCATGGCCACACGAACGGATCCATGCCCGGCGACGGCTGAGGCACGCACAGCAACTACCCGGCGTGGCCGAACCACAGCCGGGTACGACGTACGGCGGGACCTGTCCGCACGGTCCCGCCGTACGAGTGATGTGTGCCGGAAGCGGAAGGAGCGGTCGTGAGCAGCCGCATCGGTGACCCGAGCGACCCGTTCGAAGACGAAGGACTGGCCTCGCCGGATCCCGGCCTCGGACCGAAGCGGATCACCGGCGACCCACAAGACGACTTCGCGGTGCCCGGCGACCAGCCGGTCGCCGTCGACGACTACGGCACGACGGCCTCCGAGGAGCAGGTCGACGAGCCGCTGAGCCAGCGGCTCGCGCGGGAAGAGCCGGAGCTCAGCGACCGCGGCAGCGCCAACGGCGACGAAGGCGCCGACAACCCCTACCCGGAGGACCCGGAGGAGCGGGTCGGACGCCTCGTCGAGGAAGACGAAGGGGCCCGCGAGGACAGCGAGGCTGACACCGTCGCACGCGACGTCGGCACCGACTCCGGAGGCTTCACCGCCGAAGAACGCGCGATGCGCATCGAACCAGGGCCGTAGCCCACCGATGGCACGGCTGCGGCGCGTCGACTGCGCGCAACCGGGCATCCGTCGCGTCAAACGAGGCCGCGGCTTCACCTATCTCGGCCCCGATGGCAGCCGGATCACCGACGACAACACACTGCAGCGGATCAGCGAACTCGTGATCCCGCCCGCCTGGGACGACGTGTGGATCTGCCTGATCGCCAACGGCCACATCCAGGCGACGGGAACCGACGCCGCCGGACGCAGGCAATACCGCTACCACGACGACTGGCGCCGCAACCGCGACCGCGACAAGCACGAGCGGATGCTGGAATTCGCCGACGTGCTGCCCATGGCACGCGAACGCATGATGGCGGACCTGCGCCGGCGCAAGATGGGCCGCAAGCGCGTGCTCGGCCTCGCCGCGAGGCTGCTCGACCTGGGTTTCTTCCGCATCGGGTCGGAGGAGTACGCCGAGACCAACAACTCCTATGGCCTTGCGACGATGCGGCGTGAGCACGTGTCCTGCTCGCAAGGCGTCGTCACGTTCGACTACACCGGCAAGAGCGGGAAGCAGCGCGTGCAATCACTTGCCGACAGCGACGTGTGCTCGCTGATCACATCGTTGAAGCGGCGCCGCAGCCGCGATGGGGAACTGCTCGCGTTCCGCGGGCCGGACGGCTGGGTCGACGTCAAGAGCTACGACATCAACGACTACTTGCGTGACATCACCGGCGGCGACTTCACCGCCAAGGACTTCCGCACCTGGCACGCCACGGTGCTCTGCGCCGTGGGTCTGGCAGTGGCTGACATCGCGCCGGTCTCCGAGTCAGCGCGCAAGCGCGCGGTCACCAGGGCGGTCAAGGAGGTCGCGCTCTATCTGGGCAACACTCCGGCGGTGTGCCGGTCGTCCTACATCGACCCGCGCGTCATCGACCTCTACAACGACGGCGTCACAATCCGCGGCGATCTCGACCAGCTAGGCGTGGAGGCGGAGTTCGGCGAGCTGGCGACCCAGGGTGCGATCGAGGAGGCAGTGCTGCGCATGTTGCGCGAACCGGACGCGGCGCGGCGCCGGGCGGGGAAGCGGACGCTGGTGCCCGCGGCCTGATCTCCTACGCTGGACCCGTGCGACGGGTGTTCACGGCGAAGTGGTGCCTGGCTCACCTCGTCGTGCTCGTTGCGGTGCTGGTCATGCTGCGGCTCGGCCTGTGGCAGTGGCACCGGGCCGAGTCACCGACCGGGGGGCTGCAGAACTACGCCTACGCCTTCCAGTGGCCGCTGTTCGCGGTCTTCGCGATCGTGGTCTGGGTCAAGACGCTGATCGAAGAGGTACGCCGGGACGAGAACGCCCCGCGGCCGCAGCGATCGCAGGCACTCCCGCCGGAACAGGCCGGGGTCATGCGTCAACCGGGGCTGCGCGTCGGCGTCACCACGCCGCGCATCGAGGTCGACCCGGCCGACGACGAGCTGATCGCGTGGAACACGAGGCTGGCCGCCCTCAACGCCGCCGCCGCCTCTGTCGAGGCTGCGTCTGCCAAATCCGTGCGGCGGGGCAGGTAGCGGACCTCAGTGCACGGAGCCCTGCTGCGCTATCGCATCGTCGCGTGGATCGTCGGCGTGCTGCTCATCATCCTGTTCTGCGTCGGCATCCCGCTGCAGGCCGCCGGCCACAAGGGCGTCGACGCGGTGGTCGGCGTCGCGCACGGCGTGTTCTTCTATCCGCTCTACCTGATTCTGACGCTCGACCTGGCGCGCCGGGTGAAGATGCCGCCGGTCCGGCTGGTGCTCACGCTGATCGCCGGCACCGTGCCGTTCGTGTCCTTCGTCGCCGAGCACGAGACGACCAAGTGGGTGCGCTCGCTGCCGGAAGCGCCGTGGCGCTGATCTTCGCGGCCACGACCACTATTCGATGCGACACGCCGTAAAGGTGGTCGCGGGCGCGAAGATCACCAATCTTGGGGCTAGTGCACGGGTTCGAAGAGGCGCCAGGTGCCGTCGAGGCCCTTGAGCTCGCGCTCCCCCGCCGGGACGAATCGCAGCTCGCTGCCGGAGAGCAGGTCGCGCACTGTTGAGGAGACCAGCACCTGGTCGGGTTGCGCCGCCTCGCACACGCGGCGGCCGATGTGCATGGCGATGCCGTTGGCCTGGTTGCCGAGCTTGTCCACTTCGCCGGCGTGCACCCCGGCTCTCACCTGCAGGCCGAGGCTGTTGGCGTGTGCCCGGATGGCGAGGCCGGTCTCCACGGCGGCTGCAGGCGTGGCGAAGCCCGCGACGATCTCGTCGCCCTTGGTGAACAGCGTCTCCCCGTTGTGCCGTTTGATCTCCCGGCGCACGCCCTGGTCGTAGTCCTCGACGACGCGGCGCCAACCTGCGTCGCCGAGCGCTGACGCCCGCTCGGTCGAGCCGACGATGTCGACGAACAGGACCGACATGACCACGCGGGTCGGGAGCGAGTCGCCGCCGGATCGCTGCACCGGCGGACCGTGGTCGCGCCGGTGGTTGTGCCGGTGATCCCGGATCCGCTCCGCACGCAGCTCATGCCGCTCGGCGATCCGCTCGTGCCGCTCCCGCATGTGTTCCGCTCGGGACTGGTGGCGGTTGCCTCCGGACAGACGCAGGAACATCACCGCACCGGTCGGAATGATCACCCAGATCGGCCAGAAGTAGCCCGCACCGCTGGCCGCCCAGATCGCGATCATCAGACCGTTGATGAAAAGGAAGTGCCGCACGGCCCATGGCAGTCGGTTGGACTGCCGCTCCGCCGGAGGCGCAGCCGGTGGCTTGACCGGGGCAGGCGGCGGGGTGACCTGCAGGTCGGCGAGCAGCCTTCGGAGGTCCGACGTCGTGCGCGCGGCATAGGCCGCTCCGACGCGGTCGTTGAACTCATCGAACGTCAGCCGGCCCGACGCCACGTGGTCCCGCAGCGCGGCAACGGTCTGCTCACGCTCGGCATCGGACACGCGCAGGTCCGCGTCGTCGTGATCGCTCACGGTCACCCGGTCAGGATTCCACCGCTAGGCGACCACGTCGACACAGGACGAACCGTGGCCTAGGTCACATATCAGGAGCCGGCCAGGCGCTCCACGACCGGCGCGAACGCCTCCATCGCGTCCCCGCTGACGATCCAGTAGCTGAATCCCCACCGCTCACGCCGCTTTTGCAGCGTCTCGCAGATCTCGTCCACGGTGCCGACGAGCGCGATCGGGATGTCCGCGGCCACGTCAGCCGAGACCCCGAACATGCCGGCCATGCCCTCGAAGACCTCTTGCCGGTTGGGCACCACCATCGCGAACGACGTGTGGCACTGCAGCTCGAGGTCGGCGAACCGCTCCCCCGCGGCATCGCGCACCCATTGGACGCGCTCGTCGAACTTCTCCGGCACCGCGGTGGCCGCGACCTCGGGCCCGACGTAGCCGGCCCGCAGCGACGCGTTGAACCCGACGATGTCGGCCTCCCGCGCGGCGATGGAGAGCACGCGCTTGCTGCCCCCGCCGATGCAGATCAGCGGGTGCGGCTGCCGGTGTGGGCGCGGGTGCCCCACTGCGTTCGTCAGCGTGTAGTGCTCGCCGCTGAACGTCACCGGGTCGCCGGACCAGAGGCCCTTCAGGACGGTCACGGCCTCGGCCATGCGGTCGACCCGCACCGCCGGGTCGTCGTAAGAGATCCCGGACTGCTCATAGTCGGTCCGCGCCCAACCGGCGCCGATGCCGAACTCAACGCGCCCGTCGTAGAGCAGGTCGAGCGTCGCGACCTCCTTCGCCAGCTCCATCGGGTGCCGGAAGTCGTTGTCGAAGACGAGCGCCCCGACCCGCAGGTTCTCGGTCGCTTCCGCGGCCGCGGTCAGCGCGACGAACGGCCCCCACTGCTCGGTGAAGTGGTCCGGCACGTGCAGGGTGGAGTAACCCATGTCTTCGGCTTGGCGCGCCCGCTTGCGCCAGGTGTTGGCGTCGGGGGCGTTCTGGGCTTGTACGGCGAACCGGAACGGATGCATGCGCGGATCGTAGGCATCCGGCATTGCGGGGCGCGAGGAAGGTTGCGCTAAGAGCGCTATTCGTCCAGGTAGTCGCGCAGCTTCTGCGAGCGCGACGGATGACGCAGCTTGGACAGCGTCTTGGACTCGATCTGCCGGATGCGTTCGCGCGTGACGCCGAACTCTTTGCCAACCTCTTCCAGCGTGCGCGGGTGGCCGTCGGTGAGCCCGAACCGGAGCTGGATGACCTTCTTCTCTCGCTCGGACAGCGTGTGCAGGATGGCGTCGAGCTGTTCCTGCAACAGGATGAACGACGCGGCGTCGATCGGAACGATCGCGTCGCTGTCCTCGATGAAGTCGCCGAGGTTGGAGTCCTCTTCCTCACCGATCGGCGTCTCGAGCGACACCGGTTCCTGCGCGAGCTTCTGGATCTCGAGCACCCGCTCCGGCGGGAGCTCCATCTCCAGTCCGATCTCCTCCGGCGTCGGCTCGCGACCGAGGTCCTGCAGCATCTGGCGCTGGATCCGGATCAGCTTGTTGATCGTCTCCACCATGTGCACCGGAATGCGGATGGTGCGCGCCTGGTCCGCGATCGCGCGCGTGATCGCCTGCCGGATCCACCACGTCGCGTACGTCGAGAACTTGTAGCCCTTGGTGTAGTCGAACTTTTCGACCGCGCGGATCAGACCCAGGTTGCCTTCCTGGATCAGGTCCAGGAACAACATGCCGCGACCGACGTAGCGCTTCGCGATCGACACGACGAGGCGGAGGTTGGCCTCGATCAGCCGCTTCTTCGCGAACTGCCCATCGCGCTCGATCAGCTCGAGCTCGCGGGCAAGGTCGGGCGGCAGCTGACGTTGTGTCGTCAGTTTCTCCGAAGCAAAAAGGCCGGCCTCGACGCGTTTTGCGAGGTCGACCTCTTCGGCAGCCGTGAGCAGGGGTACCCGGCCTATCTCCTTGAGATACATCCGGACCGGGTCCGACGTCGGGGACATCCGGCCCGTGTCGTCGTCGCTCTTGGCCGTCTCCTCGTCGAGCTCCTCATCGGGGGTCTCGACGATCTGGATGCCTTCGTCGCTGATCAGACGGAGCACGGCATCCATCGACTCGGGTGGCAGTTCGGCGGCGACCAGCGCGGCGCCGATGTCCTCGGAGGTGAGGAAGCCGGCTTCCCGGCCCCGCGACACGAGCTCTTTGACCTCGTCGACCTGCGCTTCACGCGGCAGCGTCGTCGGGTTCACCTGCTTAGTGTGCCCCAGATCTCACCGCTTCGTACGTGAGGTCACGGCGGGCGAGATACCGATTACTTTGCGGTGTTACAAACTGCCGAAGCTGCGCTCGCGCAAGGCCTTCTTGCGCTGCTCGAGGACGATCAACTCGCCGAACAGCCGGTTGTAGTCGGTCGCGGCCTCGACCGGGTTGAGTCGCTGCAGCCGGGACTTGAGCTGCTGGATCTCGCGGGTGAGCGCCATCTCCTCCAGCCGCGCTACCAGCGAGGCGGCGTAGCGCGGGTCGCTCTCGTCCTTGACCTGAAGGGACTCGACCGCCAGCTCGGTGACGAGCTCGCGCACCGAGTCGGTCTCGGTGGCCTCCTGCAACTTGGTGACCCAGTCCGGTCCGCCTGCGGCGGTCGCGGTGCCGCCGACCTTGGCCACCGCGGTTCGGATCGCGGCGTAGGCCGGCGAGGTGAAGACGACAGCGTCCAGCGCGTCGAACTCGGGACCCAGCAACGCCGGCCGCTGCACGGCGAGCTTTGCCACCTCGCGCTCGACGATGAGCCCCGGGTCGCGTGGGTCGGGCCGTGCTGACTGCTTCTGGGCCGCCGGCTGTGGCGCCGCCGACCGCTTGCGTCCGGCCTGGTCCTGCGACGCATCAGCCCCGCGCTCCCCGCCGCGCACCCGCGCGAGCACGGACTGCTCGTCCATGCCGAGCCAGCCGGCGAGCCGACGGGCATATTCGTCGCGCAACGACCAGTCCTTCAGGTGCGCGACGACCGGCGCGGCGGCGGTCAGCCCCTGCACGCGACCCTCCGGGATGTCGAGGTCGAAGCGTTCGAGCGCCGACCGGATGGCGAACTCCGCGAGCGGGACATGTGACGCGATGAGGTCGCGCACCGCGAGGTCGCCGTTGCGCTGACGCAGCTCGCAGGGGTCGAGCCCGTCCGGCTGCACCGCGACGAAGGTCTGGGCGACGAAGCGCTGGTCGTCGGAAAACGCCTTGAGCGCCGCCTTGCGCCCGGCTTCGTCGCCGTCGAAGGTGAAGATGACCCTGCCGCGGAATTCGTCCTGGTCCATCAACAGGCGCCGCAGGATCTGGATGTGCTCGACACCGAAGGCGGTGCCGCACGTCGCGACCGCCGTGGTCTCGCCGGCCAGATGGCAGGCCATCACGTCGGTGTAGCCCTCAACCACGACCGCCTTGTAGCTCGTGGCAATGTCGTTCTTGGCCAGGTCGACGCCGTAGAGGACCTGGCTTTTTTTGTAGAGCACGGTCTCAGGCGTGTTCAGGTATTTCGGGCCCTGGTCGTCATCGCGCAGCCGGCGCGCGCCGAAGCCGATGACATCTCCCTTGACGTCACGGATGGGCCAGATGAGCCGGCCTCGGAACCGGTCGTAGGGCGTGCCGCGCTGCCCCTGAGTCGCCACGCCGGCGGCGAGCAACTCCTCGTTGGTGAAGCCCTTGGTGCGCAAGTGCCGCGACAGGGCCTCCCATTCGTTCGGCGCGTAGCCCACGCCGAAGCGAGCCCAAGCCGCTTCGTCGAACCCCCGCTCGCGCAGGAACGCCCGTCCGATCTCGGCCTCCGGCGAGGCGAGCTGAGAGATGTAGAACGCCGCGGCTTCGACGTGGGCAGCGAGCAGCCGCTGCCGCTGCGACGACTCCTGGCGGGGCGCCGAGCCGCCCTGCTCGTAGACGACCTCGACCCCGGCCTTGCGCGCCAGCACCTCGACCGCGTCGGTGAACGACAGGTGGTCGATCTCGCGCACGAACGTGATCGCGTCGCCCGACTTCGAGCAGCCGAAGCAGTGCCAGAACCCGAGTGAGACGTTGACGTTGAACGACGGGGTCTTCTCGTCGTGGAACGGGCACAGACCCTTCATCCGGCCCGCACCGGCAGACTTCAGCGCGACGTAGTCGCCGATGACCTGGTCGAGGGGCAACCGTTCGCGGATCGACGCGATGACCTCGTCGCGGATCCGTCCGGGCACGTCCACTCCTCGGGTTGGCTGAACCAGCCGCGAAACCAAGCGAGCCGGGGAAGTGGCTGCGCCGAGTCTATGCGCCGGGACCGACGAGATTCCGGCTCATTTCCACACTCCGGGCGCAACGGTCAGGCGCGTGCGGCCTGGCCGCGGATCTGCAGGTCGCGAAGCAGCCGGCCGGTCGCAGCGGCAACCTCGGTGACGGCGGCCTCGAAGGCCTCTTTGTTGTGCGGTGCGGGGGCGCGCATTCCGGCGATCTTGCGGACATATTGCAACGCCGCCGCGTCGACGTCCGCCTCGGTGACCTGCTCGGCGTACGGCGGGCGCAGCGTCTTGATGGACCGGCACATGCGCTCAGGTTAGGCGCTGCCGTCAGGAGATCGGGCCGGGTGTGAACAGCTCGCACCAGACGACCTTGCCGCCGCCGTAGACGTTGCGCGCGCCCCACCTGTCCGCAACGGCGTCGACGAGGTGCAGCCCGCGGCCGCCCTCGTCCTCGGGCTCGGCGCGGGTCAGCCGGGGCGGCGCCGAGTCCGGGTCGAGCACGGCGACCACGACACGGTCGAAGTGCCGTTCGAGCCGCACGCTCGCCTGGTGACCGGACGCGTGCCGGATCACGTTGGTCAGCAGCTCGCTCACGATCAGCTCGACCGGCTCGACCACCTGCTCGGGTTCACCCCAGGTGAGGAGGGTGTCCATCGCGAACCGCCTGATGTCGCGGACCCGGGCCGCGTGCGGTACGACGTCGAGCCGGGCGACCAGCGGCCTTGCGACCGGATTCGGCCGGACCAGCATCACCGCGACGTCGTCGACGTCGCGAGCGTCGCCGGCAAGCGTCGCGGCATCCGCGCACAGCGCCGGCAACGGGTCGTCTCGACCGACGAGCCGCGCGCCCAGCGCGTCGATCCGCCGGTCGATGTCGGCCGCGCGCCGCTCGACGAGGCCGTCCGTGTAGAGCGCGAGCAGCGAGTCGCCGCGGAACGGCACTTCGACCTGGTCGTAGCTGCCGGAGCCGGCGCCGAGGACGATGCCGTGCTCCCCCAGCCGCTGTGCGCCCGCCGCGGTCACCAGCAGGGGCGGCAGGTGACCGGCGTTGGCGACGGTCAGGGTCTCGTCGACGGGGTCATAGACCGAATAGACACAGGTCACCAGCGTGTCGTCGGCGAGGCCGCGCACGACGGTGTCGAGATAGCCGAGCAGCTCCGCGGGCGGCAGGTCTTGCGAGGCATACGCCCGGACGGCCGCGCGCAACTGTCCCATCAGGGCCGCGGCCGGCACGCCGCGTCCCATCACGTCTCCCATGACCAGGCCGACTCGACCGCAGGGCAGCGGGATCACGTCGTACCAGTCGCCGCCGACCGACCCGTCCAGCGCCGCCGGCAGATAGACCGCAGCTGTCTGCAACGCAGGTGTCGCGGGCAGCTGCTCGGGCAACAGGCTGCGCTGCAACGTGAGGGCGATCCGCTGCTCGCGGGAGTAGAGCCGGGCGTTGTCGATCGCGATCGCGACGCGCGACGCGAGCTCCTCGCCCATCTCGACGTCGCTGTCGCCGAGCACGCGGCCACTGCCCGACGTCACGAACGAGACCGCACCGACCACTTCGCCGCGCGCGATGAGTGGAACGGTCATCGCGCTGTGCACGCCCATGCTGGCGGCTTGCCGCGCCGATTCCGGGGTCGGAGCCAGGTGCGGGAAATTGGGGTCGCCGCCGGCCTGCTCGACCACGGCGTGACCCTCGATCATCGCGGTCAGGGCGGGGTGGGCGTGCGGGTAGTTCACCCGCTGCCCCGGCAGGACCCACGCCTCCGGCTCCGGGCCGAGCCCGTCGGCATGCAGCAGCGCCGCCCTCTGGACCTCCCCCGTCTCGTCGATGAGGTCGATCACGCAGTGATCGGCGAAGTCGGGCACGACCAGGCTGGCGAAGGCCGACAGCGCGTCCTGCACGTCCAGACAGGAGGACAAGGCGGCGCTGACCCTCGACAACAGCGCCAGTCGCTTGTTGGCGGCGGCGAGGCCGCGCCGGGTTTGCACCTGCTCGGTGACGTCGGCCACCAGCGAGGCCGCGCCGATCAGCTGCCCCTCGTCGTCGGCCAACCGGAAGTACGACGCCAGGAACGTCCGCGGGTGGGCATCGTGGGCATAGGTCGCGCCCTCGAGCTCCTGGTTGACCAGCGGCTCGCCGCTCGTCATCGCCGTACGCAGGTTGGCTCCGGCCTTCACGCCGAGCGGGCCGAGCACCTCTTCGATGCGGCGGCCGACGAGCTGCTCGGAGGGCAGCCCGATGATCGCCTGAAGCGCCTCGTTGACCATGACATAGCGGCAGTCCGCGTCGAAGATGCCGACGCCGAGCGGGGACTGGCCGAACACGGCGTCGAACGTGGCCAGACGGGCAGCGTCACCAAGTAGGAGGTCGCCCAAGCCGGCGAATCCCGAGTCGGTCATCAGGGTCGGCGCCGCCAGCGGCCCCAGCGGCCCTAGCGGTGACAGCGGGTCAGAGCCGTCGCGCGGGGCAGGGGCTAGCGGCGCCATGTCCGCATTGTGCTCGTTCGTCCTGGCCTCGTCAGCCATTCGTCACGTCCCGAAGGATTCGACGGTGCGGCAGTCCGGTATCTGGTGTGACGAACTCGGGGCCGACTGTTTGCCAGCCTTCCTTTACATAGAAGCCCACCGCGGGCGACCGCGCATTCGCCCAAACGAGTGATGCACCGGCTTCGCGGGCTGCGGCGAGCGCGGCGGCAAGAACGATTCGACCGAGGCCGCTGCCCTGCCGATCCGGCGCGACTGCCATGCCGCGCAGGCGCCAGGCGCCCGGCACCTCCGGCGGGCCGGCGTAGGGCTCCGGGAACACCGTCGCGCACCCGACCAGTGCGCCCTCGTCCCATGCGCCGACGTGCACTGCGGCGTCGTCGATCGGGTAGATCGAGTCCTCGGCGGGCTGGCCGGCCCGCAGCACGGAGTGCCGCAGCGGGCGGATCTCGGCGGCGGAGGCCCGCCGCACCTCGAGTGTCAATGCGCGCTCATCCGGCGACCCACCTGGCGAACCACGAGGCCGCGGACGTGTCAGTGAGGGAAGCGACCTGGTCGACGACCACGCGCAGCCGACCCGCCTCGTCGTCCGCCTGCGTCCACGCGGCACGCAGCCAGGGCTCCAACGACTCCGGCGCGCTGGCGCCCAGGGCGGCCACCAACGCGGTCAGCTGCTCGCGCTGGCGGGCCTGCAGCCTCAACGTCTCGTCGCGGCGCATGACGAAGTGATCGGCGAGCGCCTTGAGCACGGCGCACTCCGCTCGCGTGGCGTCGGGCACCACCAGATCGGCGTCGTAGCGGGCCAGCGGGCCGTCGCCGTGCTTCTCCCTCGTCGCGTGGACCGCCGCGGTCGAGAGCCGGGCGATCAGTTCGCTGGTCATCCGCTTCAGCGAGATCAACGCCTGCTGGGTACCGTCGAAGCCGGTCGGCCAGAAGGGCAGCTCGACCAGACCGGCGGCCGCCGCCTCGGTCTCGGCGACGCCGCCGCTGAAGTAGCGCTCCGCGGCCAACTCCGTGATCGCGGCGCGAGTGGACGGGTCGGACAGCGCGGTTGCCGGCACGTGGCCGGAGTGCACCCCGTCCTCGAGGTCGTGCACCGAGTAGGCCACGTCGTCGGCCCAGTCCATGACCTGCGCTTCGAGGCAGCGGGCCTCGCCCGGCGCCGATTGGCGCATCCAGGTAAAGACGGCGAGGTCGTCGGCGTAGACGCCGTACTTGGTCGTTCCGTCCTTGCGCGGCCAGGGGTATTTCGTGGCCGCGTCCAGGGTTGCTCGGGTGAGGTTGAGCCCGGCGCTGCTGCCGTCCGGGCCGGCGATCTTGGCCTCGAGCCGGGTCAGCACCCGCAGGCTCTGCGCGTTGCCCTCGAACCCGCCGCAGCTGCGGGCCGCGTCGTCGAGCGCCGCTTCGCCGTTGTGGCCGAACGGCGGGTGGCCGAGGTCGTGTGCGAGGCAGGCGGCATCGACCAGGTCGGCGTCGGCGCCGAGAGCCGCGCCGAGCTCGCGGCCGATCTGGGCGCACTCCAACGAGTGGGTGAGCCGGGTGCGCGGGAAGTCGCTCTCGCCGACGATCACGACCTGGGTCTTGGCGGCGAGCCGGCGCAGCGCCGCGGAGTGCAGCACCCGCGCCCGGTCACGCTCGAACGTCGACCTCGATGTCTGGTTGACCTTGATCGGCTCTTCGGACCAGCGCTCCTGCGCCCACTCGTCGTAGCCGCTGCCTGTCATGGCGCCGCGCGGCGCAGGCGCCGGTGATCATGGCGTTGTCGGCTCTCTCGCCCGCGATCATGGCGTTGTCGGCCTGCGAACGTCATGATCACGAATTCTCAGCGGCTGTCGCTGCCGGCGGTGTCGATCGCCGCGCGGCCGGCCTCCAGCCGCGCCACCGGCACCCGGAACGGCGAGCAGGACACGTAGTCGAGCCCGACCTCGTGGAAGAAGTGCACCGACTCCGGATCACCGCCGTGCTCGCCACAGACCCCGACCTTGAGGTCAGGTCGAGTCTTTCGACCCTCCTCCGTCGCAATCTGCACCAGCCGCCCTATGCCCTCGCTGTCGAGGGTCTCGAACGGGCTGACCCCGAAGATCCCAAGGTCGATGTAGCGGCTGAAGAATGCGCCCTCGACGTCGTCGCGGCTGAACGCCCAGCCCATCTGGGTCAGGTCGTTGGTGCCGAAGGAGAAGAACTCGGCCGCCTCGGCGATCTGGCCGGCGGTCAACGCGGCTCGCGGCACCTCGATCATGGTGCCGATCAGGCTGTGCACCGCCTGACCGGTCTCCTCGGCGACCTTCGCGAGGATGGTCTCGGCCTCTTCGCGGACCACCTCGAGCTCCTGTACGGCGCCGACCAGCGGCACCATGATCTCCGGCCTCGGGTCCTTGCCCTGCTTGCGGCAATGAGCGGCCGCCTCGGCGATCGCCCGCACCTGCAGCGCGAACAGGCCGGGGATGACCAGTCCGAGCCGCACGCCGCGCAGGCCGAGCATCGGGTTCTGCTCGTGCAGCTGGCGGACCGCGTCGAGCAGGATGCGGTCCTGCTGCTCGGTCTTGCCCTGGTGCTCGTCGAGCGCGACCTTGACCGACAGCTCGGTGAGGTCGGGCAGGAACTCGTGCAGCGGCGGGTCGAGCAGCCGGATCGTCACCGGCAGCCCGTCCATGGCGGTGAAGATGCCGATGAAGTCCTCGCGCTGCATCGGCAACAGCGCCTGCAACGCCTCGTCGCGCGCGTCGTCATCGGGTGCCAGGATCAGCTGCTCGACGTAGCGGCGGCGCTCGCCGAGGAACATGTGCTCGGTGCGGCACAGGCCGATGCCCTGCGCGCCGAACCGGCGGGCGCGCTCGGAGTCCTCCGGGTTGTCGGAGTTGGCCCGCACGCCGAGCCGGCGGGCGCCGTCGGCGTGCCGGATCAACCGGTCGACCGCGCTGACCAGCGCATCGGAGTCGGCCTTCAGGTTGCCCTCGAAGTACTCGACGACGGGACTCGGCACGACCGGCACCTCACCGAGGTAGACCGTGCCGCTGGTGCCGTCGAGGGAGATCACCTCGCCCTCGTGGACCACCACGCCGCCCGGCGCCTCGAACCGCTGGTCGCGGATGTGCACCTGCAGCTCATCCGCACCGGACACGCAGGTCTTGCCCATGCCGCGGGCCACGACCGCTGCGTGGCTGGTCTTGCCGCCGCGGCTGGTCAGGATGCCCTGGGCCGCGATCATGCCGGGCAGGTCGTCCGGGTTGGTCTCCCGTCGGACCAGGATGACGTCCTCGCCCTTGGCTGCGAGCTCCTGGGCGCGGTGGCTGTCGAACACGACCTTGCCGACGGCCGCACCGGGGCTGGCGTTGACGCCCTTGGCGATCTGCTTCTTGTCGGCCTTGTCGTCGAAGCGGGGGAACATCAGTTGGGCGAGCTGGGCTCCGTTGACCCGGGACAGCGCCTCGTCGAGGTCGATCAGGCCCTCGTCCACGAGCTGGACGGCGATCTTGAAGGCGGCCGCCGCGGTGCGCTTGCCCACCCGGGTCTGCAGCATCCACAGCTTGTTGCGCTCGATCGTGAACTCGATGTCGCAGAGATCCTTGTAGTGATTCTCCAGCGTGTTCATGATCTGCATGAGCTGGTCGTACGCCGGCTTGTCGATCTTCTCCAGGTCGGCAAGGGGGACGGTGTTGCGGATGCCGGCGACCACGTCCTCGCCCTGGGCGTTCTGCAGATAGTCGCCGTAGACCCCCTGGTCGCCCGAACCGGGGTCGCGGGTGAACGCCACGCCCGTGCCGGAGTCCATGCCGAGGTTGCCGAAAACCATCGCGACGACGTTGACCGCCGTGCCGAGGTCGGCCGGGATGCGCTCCTGCCGGCGGTAGAGCTTGGCCCGGTCGGAGTTCCACGAGTCGAAGACGGCCTTGATGGCCTGGTCGAGCTGCTCGCGCGGGTCCTGCGGGAACTCGCGACCGGCGTGCTCACGTACGGCGCCCTTGTAGCCCTCGACGATGTGCTGCAGGTCGTTGTCGTCCAAGTCAAGATCACTTGACGTACCGCGCTTCGTCTTGACCTCGTCGAAGATCTCGTCGAACACCTCGCCCTCGACGCCCATCACCGTCTTGCCGAACATCTGGATCAGCCGGCGGTAGGAGTCCCACGCGAAGCGGTCGTTGCCGGACTGCTTGGCCAGGCCCGAGACGCTCTCGTCGTTGAGGCCGATGTTGAGGACTGTGTCCATCATCCCGGGCATCGAGAACTTCGCCCCGGAGCGCACCGAGACCAGCAGCGGGTCATCCGGCTGCCCGAGCTGCTTGCCCATCGCCTGCTCGAGCGTGCGGAGATGCTCACCAACCTCGTTCGCGAGCTCGGGCGGCTCGCTGCCCTGCGTCAAGTAAACTTGACAGGCTTCGGTAGTGATGGTGAACCCGGGCGGCACCGGCAGCCCGAGATTGGTCATCTCGGCGAGGTTGGCCCCCTTGCCGCCGAGGAGATCTTTCAGATCCCTGTTGCCTTCATTGAAGTCGTAAACGAACTTCGGCACCGTGCTGGCTCCTCGCTCGCGGGCTCGCTTCTCCGCCTGATTTCATGCCGCCGGACAGGCCAACGCAACCGCCCCGACACGCTCATCTGGACCCTACTCTCAGCCCTTCGTGCTGCGCTTTTTCACCCCAACGGTCTATTTACTCCGCCCGTTACTCTCTGTGACCGTGGATGCGCGCAGATAGGACTAGCGCACGGGGAGCTTTGAGCCGCGGCCTGAAACGGTCACCGATCCCTCGCCGAGGGGCGGGTCGCGGGGAGCCAGAGGTGAGACCGGCCCCGGAACGGACAGTTTCGGAGCGGGGAGGGGACCACCACCGTGCGTAAGGGGAATTCACGAGTCCTAGGCGGACTCACATCACTGGCGGTCGGGGGGGTGTTCGTCGCTGCATCCGCACTTGGTGCGCTCGCAGACTCGCCCGCCCCGGCCACACTCCAAGCCTCAGTCGCGGGTAATACCGTCAGTTTGAACGGCACCCTCGAGTGGGGCAACAACGCCGGCAAGTGCACGAGCACCAACGCGGCCTACGGCGTCGTATGGAATGACACCGGCGACCTCGGTCTGCCGGTCCAGGGCGACGCATCAAAGCTTGTCGGGCTCACCGGCAGCCCGGGCGGCGAGACGGACAGCAACCTCGTGCACCCGGTCGGCGCCGGCTGCAGCGTCTCGATCAGCCACCAGTACGTCGCGTCCCTGCCGAGCCAGGTCTGCATCATCGGCTACCACTGGAGCGCCAACGTCGCGAGCGGCTTCCACAGCCGGTTCGAGGGCGGCCCAGCCGGTAACACCGACAACTCGATCCTCGAGCCGACCAAGGGCGGGCAGAGCATCGTCTGCACCCAGGTCGTCGCACCCAAGTCCGACGTCGAGCTGCACGAGTCGGGCGCACCCGACCCGGTCAACGTCGGTTCCGCCGTCACCTGGACGGTGAACGTCGACAACCTGCCGAACGTGGCGAGCACGACGCAGACCCAGCACCTCACGGTCAACGTCGACAACAACCAGACCATCACGTCGTTCAGCGCCCCGGGATGGACCAACTGCCACCAGACCAGCGCCAAGGTCACCTGCGACTGGACCGGCGTCCTCACGTCGCCGGGCAAGGCCAACGACGTGACCGTCACGGCAACCGTTCTTGACAACGGTGAGAGCTCGGTCGGCAGCACCGCTCACGTCGACAACGGCACCAACAGCGACGACCTCAACCCGAACAACCAGGACGGCAGCGCCTCGGTCAAGGTCAACGCGCCGCAGAACATCAAGATCGACAAGACCGCCACCCCGCAGGTGCAGGTTGGCGACACCATCACCTACACGATGCAGGTCAGCAACAAGTCGGCCTCGCCGACGACCGGCACCATCTCGGTGACCGACCTGATCCCCAATGTGGTCACCTTCGTCGACACGAACGGCACTGGCAACCAGTGGAACTGCAACAACGTGCAGAACCTGGCTTGCACTTGGACCGGCCCTGCGCTGACGGCTGCCGGCTCCGCCGGTGACCACACCAGCCAGATCGTCGTCCACGCGACTGCGCTGCAGGCCGCAGTGCCGAGCGTCACCAACACGGCGCACGCCCACGAGGGCAACATCGACGTGCAGGACTCGGCGACCACGATCGTCAACACCCCGGTCAACCTGATCCTCACCAAGTCGGCCGACCCGGCCAGCGGCAGCGACGTGCTCCGCGGCCAGACGATCCACTACACCCTGCACTACGCCAACACCGGCACGACGGCCGCCAACGGCGTCGTGATCAAGGACGAGATCCCGGCGGGCACCACCTTCGCCGGCAACGCCAGCTGCACGACGACCTGCCAGGCCGCGGGCACTGACACCTTCGTCCAGTTCACCCTGGACCTCGGTCCGAACCAATCCGGCGACGCCTCGTTCGACGTCACCGTCAACAGCGACGACGTCGACGGCCAGGTCATCAACAACCAGGCGAACCTGTCCTACAACGGGTCGATCATCTTCTCCAACATCACCCACCACCGGGTGCACGTCCCCAGCGGCAGCCTGGTCATCAGCAAGGCGGTCAGCTACACGAAGCCGGCCACGGTCGGATCGCTGCTCACCTACTCGCTGACGGCGACGGCGAGCGGCAACATCGACCAGACCAACGTGGTCGTGACCGACGCGATCCCGGACGGCACGACGCTCAAGTCCGGTTCGCTCACCTGCTCGACAGGATGCCCCGGCGACCTGAACGGCACCAACAGCAATGGCACGGTGTTCTGGAACGTCGGCACCATGCACCCCGGTGACACGGTCACGATGACCTTCGGTGTCACGGTCAACGGACCGGACGCCTCGGGCACCATCCCGACCGAGATCGTCAACGTCGCGGACATCCAGTCCAACGAGACGCCGAAGACGCCGTCCAACCGGGTCATCGTTCCTCTCACCACGGTCCTCGGCACCAAGATCGTCAAGGTCACCACCCCGCCGACGACCACCACCCTGCCGTTCACGGGTCTGAACAGCCTGCAGGACGCCCTGCTGGCCTCGGTCCTGATCGGTGCGGGCATGCTGCTGCTCACCTGGCCGCGCCTCCAGCGTCGTCAGACCGGCACGGTGTGAGCCGACAATGACAACCGTCCGTAACCACTCGGCGACCTCCCGGTGGCGGCTGCGTGCAGCCGCCACCGCGGTGGCCGGCGTCGCGGGGTTCGCCCTGGTCGGCGGAGGCACTGCCTTCGCCGCCCCGGCGCCCCCGCCGCCGAAGCCGGCACCCGCTCCCAAGCCGGCGCCGACGCCGCCGACCAACAACAAGCCCACCCCGCCTCCTCCGGCGCCGAAGCCCACCAAGAACCCGCAGGACAAGGCGCGGGCGCAGGGCTACCTCAAGCAGGCGCAGCAGGATGAGCAGAACATCCACCAGTACGGCGGCCAGGCCACCAAGCTGGTCGGCCAGGCGAACGCCGCGTGGCATCACGCGCAGAACGCCGCCAAGAAGGCCGACGACCAGCTGGCCAAGGTCACGAAGGCCATGCAGGGCGTGACGTTCGGTCCGGACGCTGACTCCCTGATTCAGCAGGTCGTCGCCGCCGACCGGGGCGCCAACCAGGCGGCTACCGCCGCGGGCGCGGCTGCTGGTCTGGCAAGCAACGGCGCCGACCAGATCGTCCAGAACGACTCGACCGCGAAAAGCACCATCCAGCAGATCAACCAGGATGTCGCGGTCGCCGACACGCAGCCATCCGCTGCCGATGAAGCAGGCACGCTTCAGCAGTCGACGAGCACCTTGAGCACGACGTCATCGAGCCTGCTGGCGAACACCGTGCAGTACCAGACGGACCAGGCGAACTTCTACGCCTCGTCCGCCGACACCTACCAGCAGACCACGCAGCAGGTCACGCCACAGGCGGTCAAGCTGCTGGCCGGCTACCAGAAGACGCCGTACGTCGCGCCTCCGACCACGACAGGCTCGGGTGGCGACACCACGGGCACGCAGACCGGTGGCAACGGCGGGACCCAGACCGGTGGCGGTAGCACGCAGGGCAACGGTGGCGGCACGCAGACCGGCAACGGTGGCGGCACGCAGGGCAACGGTGGCGGCACGCAGGGCAACGGTGGCGGGACGCAGACCGGCAATGGCGGCGGCGTGCCGCGTCAGCCCGTTCCTGTCGTCACGGTCGTGCAGCCCGGCGCCGGCACCCCGGCAACGACGGGCACGACGGTCGCGGGCCGTCAGCCGGCCAGCACGTTCGTCTGGCAGCTTCCGGCACAGACCAGCAGCAACCCGGCCACCGGGACGACCAACGTCCTCGGCCAGCAGCTGCACCGGTCGACCGGCAAGCCGGCAGCCAAGCCCGGTCGGATGCCCCTGGGTGTCGGCCGCCAGCACGTCGGCACGGGCCTGCCCGGCATCCTCCACATGCCGGC